>JACKQG010000076.1_pt1 | contig 128947 bp, 134 predicted proteins | sample 8237621 | NCBI WGS metagenome assembly JACKQG01 (sample SAMN15677084, study PRJNA649215) | marine metagenome | biome: marine; feature: Black Sea; material: saline water; isolation source: suspended particulate matter (SPM) from the Black Sea western gyre | collected 2013-06-09/2013-06-10... | reverse complement strand
GCCGCTCCGGAGGCCGCTCAGGAGGCTACCCCCGATGGTGCCGAGGAAGGCGCTGGCTCAGATGGAGTCGTGCCTGCGGTTGTCGAAGACGACGTGGATATCGACGATGTGGATTTCGGCGATTTCGACGAAGATGACGATGACGATCATCCCCATTCTCGCCGCCCGGTCTATATCGCCATCGCCGGGGCCGTGGTTTTGCTGGCTGGGATCGCCGGCGGGGCGGGGTGGTGGTATTTTAGCGGCGACGACGAGAGCCAGAAGCCGGCGGCCGGCAAGGCCGCCTCCGAACACAAGGGGCCGATGGCCGGCATGGCTTTGCCGCCCCGGCCGGGACAAGCCGTCAGGGGCGGCGGCCTGAATAAATTTACCGGCCTGTCTTCAAAAGGCACGTCTTCCACAGGGACCGCGTCCAAAGGCGCCATGACTCCGAGTGCCCCCCGGAATTCCGCCTTTGGAAAACCCACGCCGACCGACCAGACGGGCGAGCCGGGAAAAACCGCCACTGGGGCATCCTCGGGGGCGTCCTTGGCCCGGACGGTTGGCGATATCAGCGGGCGTTTCGGCGGCCGGGCCGATCCGCTCAGTGGTTCGCTGAACGTCATCGGCGACAAGACCAAGGACACAGGCGCGGGTGTTGTTGTCCCCTCGGTGACGTCGGTGACATTGAGAACCCTGCCCGATTTCCCCGGCGGCAGGCCCTTGGGCCCGACCCCCGATGCCCGCCTGATCGAGAAAAAAGAGGGCCTGACCGGAGCCCTGCCGATCACCGGCAAGGACGGTTCGGTGTCCTGGAAAGTCTACGCCCGGCCCTATGAAGGCGAGAACCAGGGCAAACGTGTGGCCATCGTCGTCATGGACTTAGGCTTGAGCCGGGCTTCAAGCCGGGCCGCTATCGGCAAGCTGCCTGGGGATGTGACCCTGGCGCTTAATCCCTATGCCAGGGATCTCAGCGACTGGCTGGTGCGCGCGCGCCTGGTCGGCCACGAAGTCCTGATGATGCTGCCGATGGAAAGCGAACGCTTCCCTGTTCAGGACGCCGGCCCCCTTTCCTTGGACACAGCGCTCAAGGAAGAAGACAACATCAAGCGCCTGGAACTGCTTCTCAGCCAGGTGACGGGGTATATCGGCGTCGCCACCTCCATGGGGTCTCGCTTCGGCACTTCCGATGCGCTGATGACATCGGTTCTGAAAATTTTGAAGGACCGCGGGCTGATGTTGTTGACGTCGGGCGTCCAAAGCACCCTGTTGGGGCCCAAGATCGCCCGGAAAATAGGACTTCCCCTGGTGGTCGGCGATATTATCCTGGATGAGGAACCGAGCCGCGCCGGGATTGACGCCAAGTTGCAGCGCCTGGAAGAAATGCTCAAAGAACGCTCGACCGCCGTCGCCATCGCCCAACCCTATCCGGCGACCATTGCGCGCCTGATTGCCTGGATCAAGACCCTGAAGGGTAAGAAAATCACCCTGGTTCCGGTTTCGGCTCTGGTCAAAACTGAAAGCGCGGAATAGCGCCAAATGCCCAATTTAGCCACATGAGCGGCGATACACCTCAGGACCCAAGCCAAAATCCAACAGTGAACCGGGAGGCCCTGGCCTACCGGCGGGGCGTCGGCGCGGTGCTGTTCAACCCGTCCGGGCTGGTTTTCGTCGGCCGGCGTTTCGGGGCCTATTCCGATGCCTGGCAATTGCCCCAGGGCGGCATCGATGAGGGAGAAAGCCCTGAAAGCGCCGTTTTAAGGGAACTGGAAGAGGAAACGGGGACAGCTAAGGCGGAAATCATCGGCGAAACCACCGAATGGCTGACCTATGACCTGCCCGATGAACTGATCGGCATCGCCTGGGGCGGGCTGTATCGGGGACAGACCCAAAAGTGGTTTGCGCTACGCTTTACCGGCGACGACGGTGATATCGACCTGGAGGCCCACGACGAGCCGGAATTCTCCGAATGGCGCTGGGTCGCGCTGGAAGAGATCTCGGGTTTGATTGTGCCATTCAAGCGCCGGCTTTATGATGACATCGTTGCAGCGTTTCACGACCTTTCTGAGCGGATGATTTCCCGGGCATGATGTATCTTCAACTTTTTGGCGGCATTGCCGTCTTGCTGGCGGCTGCGGAAGTTTTTATTCGCGGCGCCGTCAGTCTCGCGAAAATCCTTGATGTTCCGCCGCTGGTGATCGGCATGACCGTGGTCGCCGTCGGCACGTCCGCGCCGGAACTTCTGGTGACTCTGGATGCCGCTTTAAGCGGTGTGCCCGGGATCGCGGTAGGTAATATCATCGGCTCCAATATCGCCAATGTTTTCTTGATTCTGGGCGTCAGTTGCCTGCTGTCGCCGATCCGGGGGCCGGCCGGCGCCAATATGCGCGACGGTTTCGTCCTTATGGCCGGAACCTTAATGTTCGCCCTGCTGTGTGAGCAGGGACAGTTGGAGCTATGGTCGGGCGGCGCCCTGTTCGTTGCCTTCCTGGGCTTTCTGGCGTCGACCTACCGCAAGGAAAGCAAGGACGAAAAGGCCGCCGCCGAACATGTGTTGGAAGTGGAAGGCATGAGCCCCATCGCGGCCCCCCTGTGGGCGGTGATCTTGAGCACCGTTTTGGGGCTGGCGGGAATTGTCTGGGGCGCCCATCTGCTGGTTGAAGGCGGCGTTGATGTCGCCCGCGTCTTCGGCGTTTCGGAAGAAGTTATCGGCCTGACGGTGATCGCGCTGGGAACCTCGCTGCCGGAACTGGCAGCGTCCGTGGTGGCTGCGTTTCGCGGCCATGCAGACATTGCGGTGGGCAATGTGGTCGGCTCAAACCTGTTCAACATTCTCGGCATCGCCGGCCTGGTGGCCATGGTGTCGCCGCTGCCGGTGTCCGAAAACATCCTGTCCTTCGATATCTGGGTCATGGTAGGGGCAACGGCGCTGGTGCTTCCGATCCTGGCCGGGCGATGGCATCCGGGACGTTGGAGCGGGGCCTTTTTCCTGGCCCTTTATATCGGCTTTATCGGCTATACCGGGGTATCGGCGGGCTTGTTCCAGGTCTGATCCGGTTGATGATGAGGGGTGGCCCGAGAGGCCTTGCATCAAAGGGCCGGATCGCCCATTCTCCGGCCCATGACGGATAGTGACAGCACCCTGAAAACGGCTCTGGTGACCGGCGCGGCGCGGCGTATCGGCCGCGCCATTGCCCTGGATTTGGCAAAATCCGGGTGGACCGTGGCGGTCCATTACAATCGGTCCGCCGAGGAAGCCAAAGTCGTTGTCGGCGAAATTGCCGAAATGGGCGGCAAGGCCGCCGTGGTGCAGGCCGATCTGGCCGATGAAGACGGAGCCAGCAGGCTTATCGATCAGACTAGGCAGGCCGTCGGTCCGCTAAACTGCCTGATCAACAACGCTTCCGTATTTGAAAAGGACACGCCGGAGACGGCGACGAAAGCCTCCTGGGACTCCCACATGCAGGTTAACCTGCGGGCGCCCTTTCAATTGACGCAAGGCTTCGTCAGGCAGTTGCCGGATGGCGAAAACGGAAATGTTATCAATCTGATCGACCAGCGGGTCTGGAACGTGACGCCGTTTTTTACCTCTTATACGGTGTCCAAAGTGGCGTTGTGGGGGTTGACCCAGAACCTGGCGCTGGCCTTGGCGCCGTCGATCCGCGTCAACGCGATCGGTCCGGGCCCAACCCTGGCTAGCATTCATCAAACGGAAGAACAATTCCAACGCCAATGGTCCGCGCAGCCTTTGTCGCGCCCGGCCATGCCGGAAGAGATCTGCCGGGCGATCCAGTTCGTGCTTGACGCTCCGTCCATGACGGGGCAAATGATCGTGCTCGATGGCGGTCAGCATCTTGGCTGGGCGCCGGGTACGGCGGAAGAGGAATAGGCTAAACCCAGCATGACCGCGAATACCCTAAAATTGTTTGAGGTGCCGAAGGTCGCCGATGCGTCTCGCTCGATCCGCCATGTATTCATCCGCGATCTGGTCGTCAACTGTTCCATAGGCATTCATGGTCATGAGAAACAGGCCCACCAGCGTGTCCGCATCAACCTGGATCTGGCCGTTGACGAAAACGGCCAAGCGATCAACGACGACATCGACAACGTGCTGTGTTACGAGAAACTGGCCGATGGCGTTGGTAAGATCATCGGACGCGGGCATGTCAATCTGGTCGAAACCCTGGCCGAAGACATCTCCGGAATGTGTCTGAAGGACGCACGCGTGCTTTCGGCCCGTGTCCGGGTAGAGAAATTGGACATATTGGAAGGTGCACAAAGCGTCGGTGTCGAAATTGAACGGTTTAATTCCGAAGTATAGATTCGAGAATTAAAGCAACCGCGAAGTTGATCTCCCAATACGCCATCGCCGATACCTTTACGGTGAGTTGTGCACAGGGGCAAACATTGTAACCATATGTGTCTGTTTCATGACAGTCATTTACAATTCCGGTTCACGTTAAAGCACGAATAAAAATTCTCTTTTTATTTCAACGCATTAAAACTATGCCTAAAAATCAGGCAAAGTTTAAAAAATCACGCTATGGTAAGGGGCTATGCTCGGGACTCAGGCTTTTCAACAACCTTATCCACAGGTTTCGTGGATAGTTCCGGGTTGATAAAATTTAAATTAAACGCGTTTGATTTTTTTTCGTCCAACAAGCGGGCGTCACGTCTTCGGAGGGCATAATAGGGTATGTCGAAAACGCCGAAATCGATTTCCCGAGACAGGACGCCAGACGGGGTCCCGGAGACAGACGGTGGACCCGCCGCCGGCGCCGCTGTCATTCAGGGGTATCTGAAAACGCTGCCCGGTGGTCCCGGCGTTTACCGCATGATCAACGCCAAGGGCGACGTTCTGTATATCGGCAAGGCGAAGAACCTAAAAAATCGCGTGACCAGCTACACCCGTCTGGCCAATCAGGCTAATCGGACACGGCGCATGGTTTTGGAAACGGTGGCGATGGAATTCGTCACCACCCACACCGAGGCGGAAGCGCTGTTGCTGGAAGCCGACCTGATCAAGCGCTATCGGCCGCGCTACAACATCCTGTTGCGCGATGATAAATCCTTTCCTTCGATCCTGCTGACCGGGGATCATCCGTATCCCCAGGTGCTCAAGCACCGCGGAGCGCAAAGCCGCAAGGGGGATTATTTCGGGCCTTTTGCCTCCGTGTGGGCGGTCAACGATGCGCTGGCCACCCTGCAACGCGCGTTTCTTTTACGGTCCTGCACCGACACGGTGTTCGCCAGCCGCACCCGGCCCTGCCTTCTGCATCAGATCAAGCGCTGTTCAGCGCCCTGCGTGGGCCGCATCGGCGAGGACGAATACCGGGAGTCCGTCGAACAGGCCCGCGCCTTTCTGACCGGCGGTTCGCGCAGGATTCAGGATCATTTCGCAGCCCTTATGCAAACCGCCAGCGACGCCGAGGAGTTCGAGCAGGCCGCCGCCTACCGCGATCGCATCCGCGCGCTGACCCGGATTCAGGCGCAGCACGATATCAACCTGACGGGCATCGGCGAGGCCGACGCCATCGGCGTGCATCAGGCCGGCGGGCAGACCTGCGTGCAGGTGTTTTTCTTCCGCGCCGGCGCCAGTTACGGCAACCGCGCCTACTTTCCCAGCCACGCCCGCGATGATTCCCAGGAAGCGGTGCTGGAGGCTTTCCTTGGCCAGTTTTATTCCAAGGCGCCGCCTGCGAAGCTGATCCTGCTCAGTCATACGCCGCCCAACAAGGCGTTGCTGGAAGAGGCCCTGTCCGTCCGGGCCGAGCGTTCGGTGCGCCTGTTGCGCCCGGCGCGCGGCGCCAAACGCAACCTGATCCAGTACGCGGTCTCCAATGCCGCCGACGCGCTGCAACGACGCATGGCCGAAAGCGCCACGCAGCGCCGGTTGCTGGACGGCTTGGCCCAGGCCTTGGACCTGGACGGTGTACCCGAACGCATCGAAGTTTATGACAACAGCCACGTTTCCGGCACCAAGGCGGTCGGCGCGATGATTGTCGCCGGGCCGGAAGGGCTGATGAAAAAGGCCTACCGGAAATTCAACATCCGGGGCGCAAGGGAGGGGGCCGCCGAAACCGCCTCGGAAGGCTTCTCGCCGGGGGATGATTACGCGATGATGCGCGAAGTCATGCGGCGCCGGTTTTCCCGCGCACTGAAGGAAGACCCGGACCGCACCGGCGGCCAGTGGCCGGACCTGGTGCTGGTGGACGGCGGCAAAGGCCAGTTGGGCGTGACGCTGGAGGTGTTCGCCGAGCTGGGCATCGACGGGGTCGATGTGGCGGCCATCGCCAAAGGCCCCGACCGCGACGCTGGGCGGGAACGCATTTTCCTGCATGGCCAAGCACCGCTGTCGCTGCCGCCCCGCGACCCGGTGTTGTTTTTTCTGCAACGGCTGCGCGACGAGGCGCACCGCTTCGCCATCGGTACGCACCGCAACAAGCGGTCCAAGGCGCTGGTGCGCTCGCTGCTGGATGACGTTCCTGGGATCGGGCCGAAGCGGAAAAAAGCGTTGTTGCATCATTTCGGCGCGGCCAAGGCGGTGGCCGAGGCGGGGCGCACCGATCTGGAAGCCGTAGACGGCATCAACAGGACCACGGCCAACCGGATTTATGAATGGTTTCACGAAACGGAGCAGTAAGGCTAGAATGCCCGCGTCGTATTCTGGAATCGGACCATGTGGAAGAATCTACCCAATATCCTGACGTTTTCGCGGATTATCGCGATCCCGGTTTTGATCGGTTTGTTGCTGTTCGTGAAAGACCCGCTGGGTAGCTGGCTGGCCTTTGGCGCCTATACCTATGCCTGCGTGACCGATTTCTTCGACGGCTTCGTGGCCCGGGCCTGGCACCTGCAATCGGCGTTCGGGCGTTTTCTCGACCCTATCGCGGATAAACTGCTGATCGCGTCGGTGTTGCTGGTGCTGGTCGGGATCGACCGCTTTTCCGGCCTCACGGTGCTGCCGGCGGCGGTCATTCTGTGCCGGGAAATCCTGGTCTCGGGGTTGCGTGAATTCCTGGCCCAGGTTCAGGTCAGCGTGCCGGTGACGACACTGGCGAAATGGAAGACCACGATCCAGATGCTGGCGCTGGGCTTTCTGCTGATCGGCCCGTCCGGTCCCGATTTCGGGCCGCTGACGACGACAGAGGTCGGCATCTGGGGCCTGTGGGGGGCGGCGATCCTGACCCTGGTGACCGGATATGACTATCTGCGCGCCGGTCTGCGCCACATTACGGAAACCGACCATGGGCCGGAAGACCCACCGGTGTCCGGTTCCGATAAGGACGGAGAAAACGCGTGAAAATTTTCGGCCTCGTCGGGTGGAGCGGTTCCGGCAAAACGACGCTGGTGTCCGGGCTGTTGCCGGAACTGATCGGGCGGGGCCTCACGGTTTCGACCATGAAGCACACGCACCACAACTTCGACATCGATAAAAAAGGCAAGGATTCCTTTGAACACCGCATGGCCGGCGCGACCGAGGTGCTGATTACCGGTTCCAGCCGGTGGGCGATTTTGCACGAAAACCGGGATGCCCCCGAACCGTCCATTGACGATCTTCTGGCCCGCATGGAAGACGTCGATCTGGTGCTGATCGAAGGTTTCAAGTCACACAACCATCAAAAAATGGAAATCTACCGCCCTGCCGTCGGCAAGCCCCTGTTGGCGGCGGAAGACCAGAGCATCGTCGCCGTCGCCAGTGACGCCAAGGCCGCCGACCTGCCCGGACTGGCGGGGCGGGGGGTTCCGCTGATCAGCCTGAACGACATCAAGGCCATCGCCGACTTCATCATCGGCCATACGGGCCTGGAATCGGGGGTCCACGATGGCGCAGCTTAAGGACGACTGTTTCGCCTTCGGCGGCGAGCTGATGCCCCTGGATGACGCGCTGGCCCGGTTGAAAGACAGCGTCGGCCCGGTGATGGGGATGGAAACCGTGGCGTTGCGCGAGGCCCAGGGGCGCATCCTGGCCGAAGACGTAAAATCCGACCGCAACGTGCCGCCTCACGACAACAGCGCCGTCGACGGCTATGCGGTCAATTTCGATGATCTTGAGGCGGACGGCGACACGCGGCTTGCCGTATCCGGGCGCATCGCCGCCGGTCATCCGCTGGAACGGCCCGCCGAGCGGGGGCAGGCGTACCGTATTTTCACCGGCGCGCCGATGCCCGATGGGGAAGATGGGGGGCCGGACACGGTCTTTATGGAAGAGGACTGCACCTCTGAGGGGGATGTGGTGGTGCTGCCCGCGGGCCTGAAACAGGGCGCCAACCGCCGCTTCGCCGGCGAGGACGTCAAGGCGGGCGACGTCATCATCCGCGCCGGCCAGCGGCTCAGGGCGCAGGAGATCGGTCTGGCGGCGTCGGTCGGCAGGGCTACGCTCAAGGTCTTTTCGCGGCTTCGCGTTGCGGTATTCTCCACCGGCGACGAGGTCCGTGATCCCGGCGGAGAAGCCGATGAAGGCTGCATTTATGACGCCAACCGCTATGCCGTGATGGCGTTGCTGGAAGGCCTCGGCTGCGCGGTGACGGACTTAGGCATCCTTAAAGACGACGCCGACGCCATATCCGCCGCCCTTGCAAAAGCGGCCTCCGGTCACGATTTATTGGTCACCTCGGGCGGCGTATCCGCCGGTGAGGAAGACCACGTCAAGGACGCGGTGGAAGGCTTAGGCCAAATCAATTTCTGGCGGCTGGCGATTAAGCCGGGCCGCCCCATTGCCTTGGGCCAGGTCGACGACGTCGCTTTCCTGGGCCTGCCCGGCAACCCGGTAGCGGCGATGGTGACGTTTTTGGTGGTCGGACGGCCTTTGGTGCTGTTGTTATCGGGCGCGGGCGACGTGACGGCGCATCACTTCCCGGTTGAGGCCGGGTTTGACTATAAAAAGAAAAAGGGACGGCGCGAATGGGCACGGGTGAAACTGGAAATCAACGCTGCCGGGCATCCCGTGGCCATGAAATACCATTCGTCGGGGGCGGGGATTTTGAGCTCCATGGTCGAGGCCGACGGCCTGGTCGAACTGGACGAAGACACCGACAGGCTGGAACAGGGTATGATGGTTCCGTTCCTGCCGTTCAACGAAGTAACCGGAAGGTGAAGGAATGAAGCTGCTGTATTTCGCCTGGCTCAGGGAAAAGGCCGGACTTTCGCAAGAGGACGTGACCCCGCCGGACACGGTCGCCACGGTGGCCGACCTGATCGAATGGCAGATCGGGCGCGGCGGCGGCTATACGGAAGCCTTTTCCGACGAGGCCATGGTCCGCGTTGCCGTCAATCAGGAATACGTCGGCGTCGACCATCCCGTTGCTGCCGGTGACGAGATCGCTTTTTTCCCGCCGGTGACGGGGGGCTAATGGATGATCCGGGTACAGGCGGAGGATTTCGACGTCGGGCGGGAACTGGAAAAGCTTTCGGACGGAAACCTGGATGTCGGCGGGGTCAGTTGCTTCGTCGGCCTGGTCCGGGATATGGCCGGCGATAAGCCGATCGAGACGATGACGCTCGAGCATTATCCGGAGATGACCGAAAAGGCACTGGCCGAGATCGAGGCCGAAGCCCGCAGCCGCTGGCCGCTGGCCGATACGTTGATTATTCACCGATATGGCGAACTAGCCCCCGGCGACCGCATCGTCCTGGTGGCGGCGGCCTCGGCGCATCGCCAAGCGGCAATCGAGGCGGCGCACTTCCTGATCGACTGGCTGAAGACCAAGGCGCCGTTCTGGAAACGCGAGGTCACGCCGGACGGCGGCCAATGGGTGGACGCGCGCTCGTCCGACGACGCCGCCGCCGAGCGCTGGATAGAGAAGTAACGCATATGGTCGATGACAATCCCGACTGGCCGTCCAAGGCCTATCAGAATGACCGCTTCCTGTATTCCAACGCGGCCAGGACGCTACGTATCCTGTCGGAATACCTGGAGCCCCATAACCGTTTCGAAAACATGGACGTTCAGGACACGGTGGTGTTTTTCGGTTCGTCCCGGATCAAGCCCCGCGAAGAGGCCGAAAAAGCCCTGGAGGCGGCCAAGGCCGATGGCGGTGGTGGAGCGGATATCGAGACGTGCGAGCGCGATCTCAAGATGTCGCGTTATTACGAGGATGCCCGCGAGCTTGCGCGCCGGCTGACCGAGTGGTCGAAGGGGCTGGAAGGCACGGACCGTCGCTTCATCGTCTGCTCTGGCGGCGGCCCCGGGATCATGGAGGCTGCCAACCGGGGCGCCAGCGAGGTGTCCGGCATCAATGCGGGGCTCAATATCTCGCTGCCGCACGAACAGAACGACAACCCTTACATCACCCGCGAGCTAAACTTCGAGTTTCACTACTTTTTTATGCGCAAATTCTGGTTCGTCTACTTGGCCAAGGCGATCATCATCTTCCCGGGCGGCTTCGGAACCATGGACGAACTGATGGAGGTGCTGACCCTGATGCAGACGGAAAAGCTTTCGGTGCCGGTGCCGATCGTGCTTTACGGCACGGAATTCTGGTCCGATGTCCTGAATATGGAGGCGCTGGTCAAGCACGGTACGATCGAGGCCAAAGACCTGGAACTTTTCTTCGAGACGGATTCCGTCGACGAGGCCTTCGACTACATCACAAAGGAATTGACGGAGATCGCGCTCGGTAAGCCGGGGGGCAATCTGTAGGGCCTGTTTGGCCTCTTACTCCGCCGCCGACTCCGCCTGAGACGGTACTTTGCCGACGGCCTTGTCGTAGTCGTCCATCATCCATTTACTGATTTCGCCGACGGTGAACGTGCGCTCGTCGATCAAGCCGACCGGGGTGACTTCGGCGGCCGTGCCGGTGAGGAAGATTTCCGTCGCGTCCTTCAATTCATCGGGCATGATGGCGCGCTCGATGACCTCGATGCCGCGCGCGCGGGCTAGGTCGATTACCGTGCGCCGGGTGATGCCGTCGAGGAAACAGTCGGGCGTCGGCGTGTGCAGCTTGCCGTCGCCGAAGACCATGAAGATGTTGGCGCCCGTGGCCTCGGCCACCTGGCCGCGCCAGTCCAGCATCAGGCAGTCGTCATAGCCTTGTTGCTCGGCGTCATGCTTGGACAGCGTGCAGATCATGTAAAGCCCCGCCGCCTTGGCGTGCACCGGTTCCGTTTCCGGTGACGGACGGCGCCACTTGGAGGTTTTCAGGCGAATGCCTTTCATCCGCGCCTCGGGCGAGAAATAGGACGGCCAGTCCCAGGCGGCGATGGCGACATTGATGCGCGACGCCTGCGCCGAAACGCCCATCATTTCCGACCCACGCCAGGCGATGGGGCGCACGTAGCCGTCAACGATGTTGTTGGCCTTGCAGGTTTCGATGCAGGCTGCGTCGATTTCGGCGACCGAATAGGGCAGTTCGAAGCCAAGCGCCTTGGCGGAGAACGCCAGCCGTTCGGAATGTTCCGTCAGTTTGAAGATATTGCCGCCGTAGGAACGCTCGCCTTCGAATACGGACGAGGCATAATGCAGCGCGTGGCTGAGGACATGCAGCTTGGCGTCCCGCCAGGGAATCAGTTTACCGTTGAACCAGATCTGACCGTCCCGGTCGTCAAAGGGAATACTCTCCATGAAATTTTCTTTCGTAAATTGCAAAATATTCAAAAGGTTCTTGCGTTAGGTAACATTCTTGGGCATATATGTCAATAACACTGACTTAAATTTTGTTCCGCTGTTTCTTATGCAGCGTGTAACGGAGTCCGTTCATGACCGATCCGGGGCCTATCGCCCGAAAGCAAACCGGCTCACTGCCCCCGGTTGAAAAATCTCCGGAAGAGAAGACTTCCGGAGAAGGGGAACTGCGCCCGGCAATGGAGTTGCTGTTTTTCGCTTACCGGGATTTCACCGGCGAGGCGGATGCGCTGCTGGCGGATTTCGGCTTTGGCCGCGCCCATCACCGGGTCATCTATTTCATCGGCGCCCATCCGGGTATGAGCGTTTCGGAATTGCTGAAGATTCTCCGGATCACCAAACAAAGCCTGTCTCGGGTGTTGAGCCAACTCATCGAGGAAGGCTTCGTCCTGCAACGGACCGACGCCGCCGACCGGCGCCGCCGACGTCTGTACTTAACGGCCAAGGGGTCCAACCTGGAACGCCGTCTGACCGAACGGCAAAGCCGGTGGATTGAAGCCGCCTACCGTGAAGCGGGCCAGGATTCGGTTCAGGGGTTCCTGGATGTGTTGCGCGGGCTGATCAACGAAGACGATCGCAAGCGCGTGGGGATACCCCGATGAACGAAGGCCTGCCGCACGTTCTTGTCGTTGACGATGACAACCGCCTGCGGGACCTTCTCGGCAAGTTTCTCGGAGAACACGGGTTCATGGTGGTGACGGCGTCGGACGCCGCCGACGCGCGCGGCAAAATGACTACGTTCGCGTTCGACATTATCGTTCTGGACCTGATGATGCCGGGAGAAACCGGCCTGGAGTTCGCCGAAGACCTGCGTGCCAGAAGCAAGATTCCGATCCTCATGCTGACTGCCATGGGCGAGCCGGAAGATCGCATCAATGGCCTGGAGCGGGGCGCGGACGACTATTTGGTCAAGCCGTTCGAGCCGAAGGAACTTCTGCTCAGGCTACATAACATTCTTAGGCGGATACCTTCGCCCAGCGCCCCGCCGGATGATGTGCGGCTGGGCGATGTCGTGTTCTTTCCCGCCCGTGGTGAACTCAGCCGTGACGGTCAGGCAATTCGCCTGACCGACGTGGAGGCGGCGCTTCTGGGCGCGCTGGCCCGCCAGCCGGGCGAAATTCTCAGCCGCGAGGAATTGATTTCGCTGACCGGGGCCGGCGGCGGCGGTCGCGCCATAGATGTTCAAGTCACGCGTCTTCGTCGTAAGATAGAGGAACAACCGAAACTGCCGCGCTATCTGCAGACCGTTCGCGGCAAAGGCTATGTTTTGCGTCCGGATTAGGACCCAAGCGGGATAACCATGAGCCTGACCGTCAAGAAATATCTGCCGAAAAGCCTGCTGGGCCGGTCCTTGCTGATCATCGTGACGCCGTTGGTGATCCTGCAACTGGTCTCGGCTGTTATTTTCTATGAAACCCACTGGGACAAGGTGACGTTGAAGCTGGCCCGTGGCGTGGCCGGCGATATCGCCGCCGTCATTAGCCTGATCCGGCGGGCTCCCGATGCGGAAAGCCGGGAACGGATATTCAACGTCGCCGCCGGCAACATGGGGCTGGTGGTGTCGCTGAAAGAAGGCGCGGTTCTTCCCAACGTAACGCGTTCGCCCAGCGGCCTGATGGAGCGGATGATGGCCAGGGCCATGATCTCCCATGTCTCCAAGCCATTCCAATTGGATACCGATACCATCGACCGCGCCGTGCTTATCGAAGTACAGCTTGCGTCGGGTGTTTTGCACGTAACCACGACGCAAAAGCGGCTGTTCAGCTCGACGGCCTATGTCTTCGTGCTGTGGATGGTCGGCACGTCGCTGATCCTGTTCGTGGTGGCGACCATTTTCATGCGCAACCAGGTCAAGCCGATCCGCCGGCTGGCCATGGCCGCCGACGATTTCGGCAAAGGCCGCGACGTTTTCCAATTTAAGCCCGAAGGGGCGTCAGAGGTTCGTCAAGCCTCTTCAGCATTCCTGGTCATGCGCGAACGCATTCTGCGCCAGATAAGCCAGCGCACGGATATGCTGTCAGGCGTATCCCACGACCTGCGCACACCGCTGACCCGCATGAAACTGCAACTTGAAATGATTGGGGCGGGACCGGGCATGGAAGACCTGAAAGGCGACATCGCCGAAATGGAACACATGCTGGATGGCTATCTGGCGTTTGCCCGGGGCGAGGGCGCGGAGGAACCCAGCAAGACGGACGTGACGGCGCTTTTGAATGAGGCCGCGGCTCAGGCGCGCAGGCGGGGCGGGGCCGTCGATTTGCATACGGAGGGCCAGTTGACGGCGTCGCTCAGGCCCAATGCCTTCCGCCGCTGTCTGACCAACCTGATCGACAACGCCATTCAGTACGCCGAGCATGTCTCCGTTCGCGCCGGGCTCAGGGAAGATGCTGTCGAAGTCACCATTGACGACGATGGTCCGGGTATCCCGGAAGAAGAACGCGAGAACGTCTTCAAACCCTTCTACCGGATCGAAGGCTCACGCAATCCCGGCACCGGCGGGGTCGGGCTCGGCATGACCATTGCGCGCGATGTCATCCGCAGCCACGGCGGCGACATGGCTCTTGGGGATTCCCCCAATGGAGGCCTGCGGGTGCGTTTGCGGGTTCCTCTATGATCCGGAAACCAGTCACCTCCAGGGTGTGACGGTGATCACACCCACGGCGTTAGATGAATACTATGATGTGATTTCAGCGTATTTGAGGGACTTTTTCAGTAAATTTCACCCACTTGGTCTTTTATTCATCGTGTGAAGTGGGTTTATGTTTTTAAATTTTCCGCAACAAAAGTAGGTTTGTTGGCTACAATGCCCCGTTCTTTCGTCTTTACGGTAGGATAGGGGCCAAAAAGGAAAGCAAAGAACCTGTGAAGATACTTCTTGCCGACGATCACGCCCTGTTTCGGGACGGTTTGCGTCTGGTTCTTGCTGGCGTGGATTCTGAAATCAGCGTTGTCGAGGCCACCGATTATCCGGAAGCCTTGACCGTTGCCGGTTCGGAAAAGAACTTGGATCTGGCGCTGGTGGATTTGTCCATGCCGGGTATGGAACGCTTTACGGGCCTGTCGGCCCTTTGCGATCGGCTGGACGAGGTTCCGGTCGTCGTCGTTTCGGCCAACGAAAGCAACGAGGATGTGCGCCGGGCCATGGGTTGCGGCGCGTCGGGCTATATTCCGAAGGCGCTCGACAGCGAAGTCATCCGTGTCGCCCTGGAACGGGTTCTGTCCGGTGGCACGTATCTTCCCCCGTCCATGGTCGGTTGGGAAAAAGAAGATCCGCCCGCCAGGGTTCCGCCGCCGCCCCGATTGACGCCGCGCCAGCGGGACGTTCTGGGCTATATCGCGCGCGGGTATTCCAACAAGAAGATCGCTTCGGAACTGAAATTGGCCGAAGGAACCGTGAAATTGCATGTGGCGGCCCTGCTGAAGGCCTTAGGCGTCAACAACCGCACGGAAGCGGTTTTCGCGGCGACTGCGCAGGGATTGGTGGAATCCCCTTCACCGGGAGCACCCCAGTCCCGCATTTAAATATCCTCCCTTTCCGGAGACGCCATGCAACACCAACTGCTTGATCTGATACTGGTGCTCTTGGCTCTGGCCGGGTTTCTCGGCTGGCTTGTTCAGGCCTACCGTCACCAGATGTCCGAAGATCGCTTGCACGATTCCGAAAAAGGGGAAACGCGCTATCAGGCGATGATCGAAGATCAGAAGGACATGATCTGCCGCTGGGATGCGGACGGTACGCGGATCTTCGCTAACGAGGCTTACTGCCGGTTTTACAATAAAAGCCGGGAGGAATTGATCGGCACACCGGTCGGCAGTTTTCTGTCCGAGGCGGATGCAAATGCCTTCAAACAAAGCTTGGCAGATCTTAGCTGGGAGTCTCCGACCGTCGAATTCGAATATGCCGCCATCCGTCATGACGGGATGCGTCGGTGGTTGAACTGGACGAATATCGGAATTTTCGACGGCCAAGGGGGCCTTGTGGAATGTCACGGCGTTGGCCGGGACGTGACCGAGCGCCGGCGTACAGAAGAGGCGCTCAAGGAAAGCGAAAAACGGCTGCGCCTTTTTTCCGACGCCATGCCGGCGCTGTTTTCCTATATCGACAAGGACCGGCGCTACCGTTTTTGTAACCTGGCCTATGAAAAACATTTTCGCCGTAGGCGCAACCAGATCGTCGGCCACACAATTGATGAAATCAACGGACCGGATACCTGCAAACAGCTCGAACCCGTCTTGGGCAGGGTGTTGGCGGGAGAAAACGTCTTTTTTGAACAATGGGTCGATTACCGCGAAGCCGGGCGCACCTTTGTCCGCGGCAGCCTGATTCCCGATATTTCGCCGGCCGGCGAGGTCGTAGGTTTTTTCGCCATGATCCAGGACATGACGGGGGAGAAAAGGAGCGAAGACAATCTGGCCAGGGCCAAGGAACAGGCGGAAATGACCAGCGCTTCGAAAAGCCGCTTTCTCGCCGCCGCCAGCCACGACCTGCGCCAGCCCATGCAGGCCTTGGCCATGTTCGTGGATGTCCTGGCGGGACGCCAGCATGATGCGGTTAGCGGCGAAATCATCAGCAAGATTCAAGCCTCTTCGAAATCCCTGCAGGAACTGTTAAACGGCCTTTTGGATATCTCCAAACTGGAGGCCGATCTGGTGGTGCCGGAAACCCGGCGCTTTACCATCGGCGAATTGACGGCGCGGCTGGCGGAGGAAATTGAACCGCTGGCGCAAAGAAAGGGCCTGGAACTGGTCCATGTGCCGTCGACGTTGTCTGTGCGGAGCGATCCGGGGCTGCTGGACAGGGTGCTGCGTAATCTTCTGGTCAATGCCGTCACCAATACCAGGCACGGGCGTATCGTGTTCGGGTGCCGCCGGCGGGGCGAACACGCATGGGTCGAGGTCTGGGATACCGGAACCGGCATCCCCGAAGACCAGAGGGAACGGATTTTTGAGGAATTTTATCAGGGCGAAGAAGAAGACGGCATTCTGCGAAACGGTCTCGGTCTGGGGCTGGCTATCGTCGAGAGGCTGCTGAAACTGCTGAACCACACCATCGAGGTCTCCCAGCCTCCATCGGGCGGGTCCGTGTTCCGCGTCCGCGTTCCCATTGACGAAGGTGGGGTAGCTGTGGCCGATCACAAGGAGGCCGTGAGGGATGCCTTCGAAGACGCTACCGGCGCCCTGGTGGTCGGAATCGACGACGACCCGGCGGTGCGCGATGCGCTCAGCCTGTTGTTGGAAAGCTGGGGGTTCACCACGGTTACGGCGGCGTCCTCGCGCGAAGCAATGGAGCGTCTGGCCGAGGAAAACCGGGCACCCGACCTGGTCATCGCGGATTACCGGCTGCAGCAGGGCAACAAGGGGAGCCACGCCATCCGCGATATTCAGGAACGCTGGGGAGAAAAAATCCCAGGCCTGCTGCTGACCGGAGACATCGAGCCCGGCCGCCTGCAAGAGGCCACCGCCAGCGGCTATCAGGTCATCCAGAAACCGATCCAGCCGGACAAGCTGAAAACCGTCGTTGCCGAACAGATTGATTCCGGCGATTAAATCCAAAAATTAATAGAGTTTCCCGCCGTCGGGCACCGGGTGGCCGGGGCCGATCAGGACGACCTCGCCGTCATCATCTGGGAACCCGAGCACCAGCACTTCCGACATGAATTTTCCGATCTGGCGGGGCGGAAAATTTATCACCGCCGCGACCTGGCGTCCGGGCAGGGTGTCGGGATCGTAATGCCGGGTGATCTGGGCCGATGTTTTTTTCTCGCCGATGTCCGTGCCGAAATCGACCCACAGCTTGATCGCCGGTTTGCGAACTTCCGGAAAGGGTTCGGCCCGTACAATGGTGCCGACACGGACGTCGACCTTGGCGAAGTCGTCGAAGGTGATGTCCATAGTGTATCTCTTGGTGGTTCACTTTGTGGTTCTCTGGGGGGCGGCTCAGGCGGTCTTGGTTTCGGCCTGTCTTGTGGAACAAAAAACCCCGGCCAAACGTTCTGCGCGGGCGAGCCCCCGGTCCAGCGCGGCCATGGTTTTCGATAAATCGGCGCTGTCGTCGTTAAGCCAAGCGGCCAGGGCGCGCAGGTAGACCACGGTCAATCCCTTGGTTCGTATGGCGCCGTCAATACCAGCGGAAGACAGGCCGGCCGCTTCCAGCATCCAGGCCATGGAGCACAACAACTGCGGTCCCTGGCAAATCGCTGCCAGAGGATCGAGGGCGACATCGCGGACAATGCTGCGAACGGCGTCCCGGTGCGGTTGCAGAACATCGAAACGCCGCATCAGCACATCGAATAGGCGGTCGCGGGGTGACGATCCATCCGCCGTGCCGGCAGCCAGAACGCGCTCGTCCGTGCGCCGCGTGAAACCCTGTAGGATAGCGGCTTTGGAGGGGAACAGGGTTCGCACTTCGGCCAGCGTCAATCTGGCCCCTTCGGCGATGTCCGCCAGGCTCAGTCCGCGCCAACCGCGCTCTGCCGCCAAGCCCAGGGCGGCGTTGATGACGCGATCACCGGGCGCCGCCGTGCCTTTCGACGTCCGGCTCGTTTTACGGGTTTTCTTCACCATGGGACTCCCCTTTTCGAAGCGGTATATTGTCGCCGATTTTAGGCGGTGTTGGCAATCAGGTGGGGGCTAACCGGCCAGTTCCCGGGACCGCCGGGCGGCGGCGTTGATGGCCCGGGTCATCAGGTTCCGGAGTCCTTTTTCATTCATAAGGACATCCAACGCCTCCGCCGTGGTGCCGCCGGGACTGGTCACATTGGTGCGAAGGTCTGCCGCCGTTTGCGAAGACCGGTGCAGAAGCTCACCGGCGCCCGAGACGGTTGCCCGCGCCAGTTGGCGGGCCAGGTCCGCCGGCAGGCCGGCTTCGATCCCGGCGTCTGCCATGCATTCGGCCAATAAGAAAACATACGCCGGGCCGCTGCCGGAGACCGCCGTGACCGCATCCATCAGGTGCTCGTCATCGACCCAGGCGACCGCGCCGACGGCTTGTAACAGCCCGTCGCAGCGTTTGATCTGGCTGTCATTGGTGGCGGCATTGGCCACGGCCACGGTGATGCCGCGGCCAATCGCCGCTGGCGTGTTCGGCATGGCGCGGACGATGGCAGCCTCGGTGCCGAGTAACCCTTGAAAATAGGCGATGGTCTTGCCGGCGGCGATGGATAGGAACACCGTGTCCCCGCCCTCTGGTGTAAACCGGGCATAGGCGGGGACGGTGTCGTCCATGGACTGCGGCTTGACCGCGAAAACTACGGTATCCGGGGATGGATTCTCGGAAAACTCCGACATGTCCGCCAGGACATTGACGCCATGGCGTTCTGCCACGGCTTTTGCGGTTTCCGCAAAGGGTTCGATGACGGTGATATCGGATGCCTTAATGCCCTGATCCAGCCAGCCGCCCAGAAGGGCCGCGCCCATCTTGCCGCAACCTACAAGGAGTATGGTTTCGCCCATCGTGATATGGGTCCTGAATTGGTGGACGCGCCTTATCGGAAAACCCTGTTCAGGCCTCGCCCACGGTGTCGATCATCGCCGCCTGGACGGCTTCGGCCGCCGTGTTGCCGCCCCAGATGACGTATTGAAAGGTGGGGTAGAAGCGCTCGCATTCCAGGACCGCCACATCCACCAGATCTTCAATTTGCCCCAGGGCCGGGCCCTGGGTGCCGCGCATGGGCATGGCGTGGCGGAACATTGGCAAGCCTTCATCGGTCCAGACGCCGAAATGCCCCATCCACAGTTTCTCGTTCACCATGGCCAAAAGTTCGTCGACGAAGGGCTTTCTGTCTTCCGGCACCCGCATGTCGAAGGCGCAGCTGAAATGAACGGCGCCGGCTTCCTCGTTCCAGGCGAAGAACAGGCTGTAATCGCACCAGGAGCCTGGAATTTGAAAGGCGATTTCATCATCGCCGCGGCGGTCGAAAGGCCAGTCGTTGTCTTCGACCAGGTGTTCGACCACGTCCAGCGGATTGGAGTTGAAGGTTTCGTGTTGGATGTTAAGAGTCGCCATGCCCGCTTCCCCCTTACTAGCGCCCCGAACGGGGCTGAAACCCGGACCGGACGGGCTTTTCTCCCATATATAGTGACTGGTACCATATATTGTGGAGCCACCCCCGATCCTTACAAGGGATAGATTGCCCCAAGCCGGACTCGGGCGCAAGAGTGTGTTGCCGCGAGGCGCTATTTTTCTGTGGATAAGGGCCCAGGGGTGACGGCTGGGGCAGGGGAGGCGTTATTTCTTCGACTTATTTTTTGCCGGGGCCTTTTTGGCTTTGGGCTTCGCCCCCGGCTTTGTTTTAGCCTTTGTTTTAGCCTGGGGTTTAACCTTGGCCTTGGCCTTAACGGGCGCCTTGATGCCGAGTTTTTTTTCCAGTTCGCGGACCCGTTTTTCCAGTGCTTCCTGTTCGGTCCGGGCCTTGGCGGCGACCGCTTTGACGGCGTCGAATTCGTCCCGGGGCACCATGTCGGCGTCCCTGAGCAGGCGCTCGATCTGATGGCGCACCAGGTTTTCGACCTCACCCTTGAGGCCGCTCAGGGTCGAAGCCGCCCCGCCCGCGACCTTGGCAAGGTCGTCGAAGATTTTCGCGCGTGTCTGCATGTGTGATCTCCCTGATATTTCCCGGGCGGCTGAAAGGGGACGTGTATTATGTTCCCGTGCGGGCCCTGTCGCAAGGTTGTGCAACGGCCTAACCTTGCGGCTTGTGACTGGGAGACTTATAAGACTCTGACTTCGAAACGGATTGGCAAGGCTGCACAATGTACGTCGTCACCGGCGGGGCCGGTTTTATCGGATCGAATATCGTTTGCGCGCTCGAAGAACAAGGCGCCGGCAAGGTCATTGTCTGCGACCGCCTGCATGAGGCCGATAAGTGGCGCAACGTCGCCAAGCGTGGGCTGTGGGATGTGGTGGCGCCCGAAAACCTGTTCGAATTCCTCGACGAAAACGCCTCCAACATCGAGGCCGTCATCCATATGGGCGCCATCTCGTCGACCACGGAAACCGATGTCGACCTGATTATGGACACCAATTTCCACCTGTCGCTGGATATCTGGCACTGGTGCACGCAACACCGGGTGCGCCTGGTCTACGCGTCTTCCGCTGCTACCTATGGCGACGGCGCGCTGGGTTTTGATGACGACGGCTCGCTCGACGCTCTCGCCGCGCTTCGCCCGCTCAACGCCTACGGCTGGAGCAAGAACCTGTTCGACCACCGGGTCGCGCGCATGATCGCCGACAACGAACCGCGCCCGCCACAGTGGGCGGGGCTGAAGTTCTTCAACGTCTACGGCCCCAACGAATACCACAAGGGCCGTATGCGCAGCGTCGTCTCCCAGGTCTTTCCCAATGCGCGGGACGGCGGAACGGCGACGCTGTTCAAGTCCCATAATCCGGACTACGAGGACGGCGGACAACTCAGGGACTTCGTCTGGGTCGGCGATTGCGTCGATATCGTCCAGTGGTTGCTGAAAACCCCCGGCGTTAGCGGCCTGTTCAATTGCGGCACCGGCCAGGCCCGCAGTTTCAAGGATCTGACACACGCCGTGTATGGCGCCCTGGGCCAGGAGGCGGAGATCGAATACGTCGATACGCCGGTCGAAATTCGCGCCAAGTACCAGTATTTCACCCAAGCCAATATGGACCGCATCCGCGCCGCCGGATATGACAAGCCCTTTACCTCGCTCGAGGACGGTGTCCGGGAATACGTCACCGGCTTTCTCAATACCGATGATCCGTACCGTTAAGCAGGACATGAATCGCCCGGCATGATCTTCGCCATTCCTTTTCCAGCCATCGACCCGGTGATTATCAGTTTCGGGCCTTTGGCCATCCGCTGGTATTCGCTGGCCTATATCGGCGGCCTGTTGCTGGGCTGGCAGGTATTGCGCCGTATGGTGCGGCGAACGCCCGAGGTGGCAAGCCTGGAAGAGGCTGATGATTATCTGGTCTGGGCGACTTTGGGGGTGATCCTGGGCGGGCGTGTGGGCTACGTGCTGTTCTATAACCTGGGGGCCTATCTCGAAAATCCGCTGGCCGTGTTCGCGCTCTGGCAGGGCGGCATGTCGTTCCACGGCGGGTTGCTGGGCGTTATCGTCGCCACCATTATTTTCTGCCGCAGGCGGGGAATAGATCTCTGGCTGTTTGCCGACCGGGTTGCCTGCGTTTCGCCTATCGGACTGTTCTTCGGGCGGCTCGCCAATTTCATCAACGGGGAACTGTTCGGCCGCGTCACCGATGCCCCGTGGGGTGTAATCTTTCCCCGTGGCGGCTCCGAGCCCCGCCATCCGAGCCAGATTTATGAGGCCTGCCTGGAAGGCGTGATGCTGTTCGCGGTCTTGATGTGGTTGTCGCGAAACGAGGCGTTGCGCCGCCGACCAGGGTTTCTCACCGGTGTATTCCTTGCCGGCTACGGCGGCGCGCGAACGGTCGTCGAGGTTTTCCGGCAGCCGGACGCGCACATCGGATTCCTGAGCTTCGGTTCCACCACCGGACAGTGGCTGTCCGCGCCGTTGATCATGGCCGGGCTGTGGTTGATGCTGCGCCCGCACCGGAAAGCCTGAAAAGCATGCCGGGTTTAAGCGAACATTTCCGCCAGCGTATCGCCGCCGAAGGCCCGTTGACGGTTGCCCGGTATATGGACGATGCCCTCGGCCATCCCCGGCTCGGCTATTACATGGGACAGGGCAGGGGTCAGGATCCGTTCGGACGCGGCGGCGACTTCATCACGGCGCCGGAAATCAGCCAGATGTTCGGTGAACTGATCGGGCTATGGAGTGCTATCCAATGGCAGGTGATGGGCGAAGTGGACCCCTTCCATCTGGTCGAACTCGGCCCCGGTCGCGGCACCCTGATGTCCGATGTGCTGCGCGCCGGGCGGGGCGTGGAGGGGTTTCTCGAATCCCTGTCCCTGTCGCTGGTGGAAATCAGCCCGGCGCTCAAGGGCGTGCAGGAGGAAACTCTGCTGGCCAGGACTGGGGATGAACTGCGCCGGGCCCAGGCGTTGCGCTGGATCAGCGACTTTTCCGAGGTTCCCGAAGGCCCGTTTGCCGCTATCGGCAACGAGTTCCTGGACGCCTTGCCGATCCACCAGTATCAAATGACGGACGACGGTTGGCGCGAGCGTCTGGTAGACGTATCCGAAAACGGTTTTCAATTCACCCTGTCCGACGCGGCCACCCAGGACGGCGCCGTGCCGCCGGACCTGGCCGCGTCGCCCGGCGACATCATCGAAACCCGCCCTGCGGCCAAGGCGCTGGTCCAGGGCATGGCGGCACGCCTGAACAGACACCCCGGTTGCGTGCTGTTTATCGATTACGGCCACGAGCGCACGGCCTGCGGCGAAACCCTGCAGGCGGTCAAGGATCACGCCTATCACGAACCCCTGTCGCAGCCGGGCACCGCCGACCTGACGGCGCATGTGGATTTCGGGGCGCTGAGTGAAGAGGCCGCCGACGCGGGCGCCGTGGTGTACGGTCCCGTCACCCAGGGCCGGTTCCTGGCCGGACTCAGCATTCAGGCCCGCGCCGAGGCTCTGGCCGGGGCCTCGCCAGCACACGCCCAGGAAATTGCCGAGGCTTTGACGCGGCTGACGTCGGATGAGGGCATGGGGCATTTGTTCAAGGTCGTGGCCCTGACCAGTCCCGGCCTGCCGGTGCCGCCCGGATTTGAATAAATCCGCTTCCGGCTGGTACATTAAAGCTCATGATTACCGCACAATCCCTAAACCAATCCGGCCGTGTTCGGCACGCCTTCTTCACTCGTGCGGGCGGCGTCAGCCAGGGGCTTTTCGGTTCGCTGAATTGCGGCTTCGGATCCGGCGACAACCCCGACCATGTCGCGGCCAACCGGACCCGCGCGATGACCCGCCTTGTCGAGGATGCAGGTGAGGTCGGGCGCGCGGTGAATTTGGTGACGCTCTATCAGGTCCATTCGCCGGATGTCGCCGTCGTCGAGGAGCCTTGGGACCCGGGCGACGCGCCAAAAGCCGACGCCGCCGTGACCAACAGGCCCGGCGTGGCGCTGGGAATCCTGACCGCAGATTGCGTCCCGGTGCTGTTCGCAGATACGCAGGCCAATTCCGGAAAGGGCGTGATCGGGGCCGCCCATGCCGGCTGGAAAGGCGCGTTGGGCGGCATTACCGAAGCCACGGTTGAAGCGATGAGGAGCCTTGGCGCGGAGCCGTCACGCATCCGGGCGGCCATCGGTCCGTGCATCCGCCAGGATTCTTACGAAGTCGGGCCGGAGTTCCGGGTGCGTTTCGCCGACGCCGACCCGGCCAACGGGAGATTCTTTCGGCCCTCGACACGGGACGGGCATTTCCTGTTCGATTTGCCGGGGTATATAGGCCGGAAGCTGGACGTTCTCGGCATAGCCTTCGAGACCTGTGCCGGAGATACCTGCGCCGACGAACATCGTTTTTTCAGCTACCGGCGCGCCACCCATCGCGGCGAGCAGGACTATGGCCGGGGGCTGTCGGCGATCCTGCTGGCGGACGGGTAACGGGCCATGCCGCATATGTTCATCATCACGGCCGCCCTGATCCTGGCCTTTATGGTCGCCTGCGCAGTGACATGAGGCGCCGCTTCCCAATTACGGCTCTGGCCCAGATTCTGGCTTTGGTCCTGCTTCAGGTCCTTGCCGTGTCCTGCGGGCCTCTGCCGCGGCCGTTCAAGCCTGCGCCCGAGGCCCCCGCCAACCCGCTTGTCACAGAAGCGGCGGCCAGAGGAATCCTGGTGCAGTCGATCAATGGCGTATCCAGGCCGATGTCGAAGTTGTTGACCGACGCCGTCGCCGAAGGTTTCCAAAAGCGCGGCATCCACGCCACCACCAACCCGCGCGCCAACAGCCGCTATACGCTCAAGGGCGAGGCGTCGCTGAACAAGGACAATCCCGATCTGCCCTACGTGGTGCTGATAACCTGGACCTTGTTCGATTATGACGGCAAACCTATAGGCGTCGAGGTGGAGGGTGTGCATGGCAGCCGCCGGGATTGGGATTTCGGATCGGCCGACGTGATCGCGGACGTCGGCGAAAACGCGCCCGAAATCATTTCCGCCCTAATCGGCGAGGATGAAAAAAACAGGGAAGCGAAGCGCGACCCGGTGAAGCCGAAACTTGCGGGCGTCTGGATCAACACCGTGAAAAACGCCCCCGGCGACGGAAACCAATCCCTGAAGCGCGCGATCAAAGCCGTCATAAAAGGGGCCGGGCTTATCGTCGCCCGGGACAAACGGTACGCCGAATTCGTTCTGGATACGGTTGTCAATGTCGGGCCGCCCGACAACGACAACCTGCAACGGGTGGAGATCGTCTGGACCGTATCGACGACGGACGACCGCGAAATCGGCAAGGCGACGCAGAAGAACCTGGTCCGGGCGGGAACCTTCGCCGCCGCCTGGGGGGAGGTCGCGGTGATTGTCGCCGAAGCCGCACTAGAGGGAATCCAGGGCATTTTACGGGCGGCGGGCACATCCCCGGCCCGCTTGGGCCCGCCGGAACGGGTATTGAATACGGAGATTCCCCTGTCCAAAAAGAAGCTCACCCTGCCGCCCCCAAGCCTTGAACTTGAAGGCCTGCAACGCCTTAAGAAAACTCCTTGATTCCAAATAGTTAAGGACAATTTAGCAAGACGTGCGCAGGCCTTTACCACGGCCTCTCTGAGGCCTTGGTAAAGGCGGCTGCTTCTGCTAGGGATGGTGGGATTCTTCCTTTCCGGTGAAAAGACCCCCCATATTTGGTAGATTTAAGTGGGCAGAGCGATTCGCGGTCCGTCGTCTTCTTTTGTTTTGCGGCGGCGGTCTCCGTGGTTGTTGGAAAAGGCGTTCTGGGCGCCGGGGTTTTACAAATGAGATGGCCTTGAAAAGGGCTTTGATTTCTTTTTCAGGCTGGTTCAGGCGGGTTCCGAAGTTCAGGTAATGCAGCGCATTCTTCGCACATTAACCATTGTCTTGTTTGCCCTCACGGGCCTTAGCGGTTGTCAGTCCAGCCTGACAAATCTTGTCGGCCTGGGGGGAGCGCAGACTCCAGCCGCTGCACCGGAAACGGCGGCGGTGGAAGCAGCCCAGGACGATGGGTTCAAGGCGTCCGTGGATTCCTCCAATCTGATTTTCGTCGTTCCGGTGAAAGGCGCCGGTGGACCAGCCCCCCTGGTTCTCGCCGACGCCGTGGTGGCATCTCTCCGCGATGTGGGGAAACCGGCGGTGCTGGCGGAAAAAATCAATGAAATGGGTCCGAGTATCGTCGGGCGTATCGACGAAGCCCAGCAACGCGGCTCCGTCATCTGGGCGACGGCGGTTTGGGAATTGCGCGCGCCCTACGGGACAGTGGTGGCCGAATACCGCCAGCAAATCGTCGTCGATGCCAATCTGTGGCGAACCGGTTCAGCGGAGGCGATCAACCTTCTGGTCTTCGACGCCGGTCCGCGTGTCGCCGAGATGGTACAGAACTATGTCAGCCCCATGGCCATGCCGGTGGGTATGAAACCGGTCGTGACGGACACAGCGGCCAGGGAACAGGCTGTGCGGCAGGCGGCTCTCAGGGAAGCTGCGATCCGCGATTCCGCGGCCCCGGCAGGCGTGCGCGAACCTGTTGCGGCGCGGGTTACGAATTTGGTTGCCGCGCCCCGGCCCCAAACCGTGATCCGTCCTGTGATTCGGGCTCGAATCAAAGGCCCCACCGACCAACAAGCGGTGGCGGTCCTGACCGACAAGGTTTCCGGGGTGTTTAGAAAAGAGACGCGGCGCAAGGCAGGCCCGACGGTTAAGTCCAGTTCTGAATCCGTAAAGAAAAGTGTGAAAAATGTCGGTCGCCCCCGTGTGCTGATGAAGGTGCCGGAAGACCGGGAGAAGGCGCCGCCGAAAAACAAAATCCGGCGCAAGGACAAATCCATCCTGATGCCGGTCCCGCAAGAGGGGCCGAGCGCTATTGTTCCCAACCCGCCGCCGGTCGGCTGGAAAAGGCCCTCGTTCCTGGTCAAAGTTGTTCGCGGCGCGCCGGGCGACGGCAATACGGCGCTGCTTAGCTCCATGAAAACGGCGATGCGCAAAAGCGACCTGACGGTGACGGAAGACCCCCGTCAGGCCGGTTTCGTGATCGAAGGCAATGTTGAACTCAGCGCCGCCATCAATGGCCACCAGCAGGCCCGGATCGTGTGGGCGGTCAATACCGTGGATGGTGACGAAGTGGGCAAGGCGGTGCAGGAAAACGCGATCAAGGCAGGAAGCCTCAACGGAACCTGGGGGCGGGTGGCGGACATCGTTTCTCTCGCCGCCATCGCCGGCATTCAGGAACTGTTCGGGATCGAGCGCAAACAAACGTCCAGAAGCCGCAAAATCAAGTTCACCGGACGCGCGGACATGCCACGGGTGCCGGGGCGCGCCCTTCCACCGCCCTGAGGCACCACTATGACGCAGCGCCTTCGGAGAGAGGAAACAGAGGAAACGGGTCAAAGACCGGAGTGTTTTAAAGACGCATTTAATAACGGGGGAGTGGGAACGCCGTTCCCGCGATGGATTCACATTTACAGGGGGCCGGGGGGCTGATAGATTTCGCCGCCTCCAAATCCTCGACGGAGCAATCGGGACATCATGAAAATTCTTGCCGGCAACAGTAATCGGCCCCTGGCCGAGGCGATATCCGCCTGCATCAACCTGCCTTTGACCAGAGCCAGTATCCGGCGTTTTTCGGATATGGAAGTGTTTGTCGAGATCGAGGAAAACGTCCGCGGCGAGGATGTTTTCTTTATCCAGTCGACGTCCTATCCAGCCAATGACAACCTGATGGAGCTTCTGGTGGCGCTGGATGCGCTTCGGCGTGGCTCGGCCCGGCGGATCACGGCGGTCATCCCGTACTTCGGATATGCCCGCCAGGACCGCAAATCCGGCCCCCGGACGCCGATTTCGGCGAAACTGGTCGCCAACCTGATTACCGAAGCCGGCGCCGACCGGGTGCTGACCATGGACCTGCACGCGGGCCAAATTCAGGGCTTTTTCGATATCCCGACGGATAATCTTTATGCCGCTCCGGTGCTGGTCAAGGACATCCAGGACAAGTTGAACGGCGACGATCTGGTCATCGTATCGCCCGACGTGGGCGGCGTGCTGCGCGCCAGGGGACTTGCCAAGCGGGTCAACGGGGACCTCGCCATCATCGACAAACGCCGTGAAAAAGCCGGTGTGTCGGAAGTCATGAACATTATCGGCGACGTCAAGGACCGCTGCTGTATCCTGGTCGATGATATCGTCGATTCGGCGGGCACCCTGTGCAACGCCGCCGAGGCCCTGATGGAACAGGGTGCGACATCGGTGCATGCCTATGTGACGCACGGCGTTTTGTCCGGCGGCGCGGTCGCCCGGGTGTCGTCTTCACCGTTGGAAAAACTGGTGATTACGGATTCCATCCAGGGTACCGAAGCGGTCCGCGTGTCCCACAATATCGAGCAATTAACCATCGCGCCGCTGATCGCGGAGGCGATCAACCGGATCAGTGAGGAAACGTCCGTTTCCAGCCTGTTCGACTAAACGGAAAAACTTCACTTCATTGATTGACCGGGCGGGCCAAGGCGGGTATGTATCCCCCGCCTTTCGGAAGGCAAATCGCCGCCGGCACCTGATGTGATATCCGGCTGGGCGAAACCAAGGAGAATTTATTATGGCTCAATCGATAGCACTCGCCGCCGAAGCGCGCGATATGTCAGGCACGGGCGCCGCCCGCGCGACCCGCCGCGCCGGCCGTGTCCCCTGCATTATCTATGGGAACAAAGAAGAACCGGTGTTGATTTCCATCGACCCTATGGATCTGCAAAAGCAGCTTCGTGGCCCCGGCTTTTTCGCCCGCGTGTTCGAAATCGAAGTCGGCGGACAGAAACATAGGGTCCTGGCTCGTGACCTGCAGGTTGATCCCGTGACCGACAAGCCCATTCATGTGGACTTCATGCGCTTTAGCGCTTCCACCCGCCTCAATATCGATGTTCAGGTGATCTTCGAAAACCATGAAGAAAGCCCCGGTATCAAGCGTGGCGGCGTTCTCAACGTTGTCCGCCATACGGTCGAAATGCTCTGTAACCCGGACAGCATTCCGGAAAGCATCACCGTCGACCTGACCGGCCTGGATATCGGCGACAGCGTCCACATTAGCTCTGTCGAACTGCCTGGAGACGTGGAACTGACCATTTCCGACCGCGACTTTACCATCGCCACCATCGCCGCCCCGACGCTTCTGGTCGAGATCGAGGAAGAAGGCGAAGAAGGCGTGGAAGAAGGAGAGGGCGTCGAAGGCGAAGAAGGCGAAGGTGAAGAGGCTGCCGATGGCGAAGAGAAAGCCGAGGGCGGCGAGGAGTAATCTCCGCCCGGCGGAGGACGCGCCATGCTATTGCTGGTCGGCCTGGGAAATCCGGGATCCGAATACGCCAAGAACCGCCACAATATCGGTTTCATGGCCATCGACGTGATAGCCGAGCGTTTTGGCTTCCAGCCCTTTCGCAAGAAGTTCCACGGCCTTTTGTCCGAAGGACTGATCGACGGCGCAAAAGTGCTGGCGCTTAAACCCGAAACCTTCATGAACGACTCCGGGCGCGCCGTCGCCGCGGCCTGTGCGTTCTATAAGATCGCTCCCGAAGACATCATCGTCCTGCATGACGAGATCGATTTGGATGCCGCCAAGGTCCGCGTCAAACGGGGCGGCGGCCATGCCGGGCACAACGGGTTGCGGTCCATTCACGGCCACATCGGTCCCGATTACGGCCGCGTGCGGCTGGGCATCGGTCATCCGGGCGACAAGGACCGGGTCACGGGTCATGTGCTCAACGATTTTTCCAAGGCCGACGGCGAATGGCTGGACAAGCTTCTCGCCGCCATCGCCGATCATGCCGCCTTGTTGATGGACGCCAAGGACGCCGATTTCATGAGCCGGGTGGCCGCCGACGTCAATCCACCCAGAAATAACAAACCGAAAACCAAAAACGAAACGGATAACGAAAATGGGCTTTAACTGCGGTATCGTCGGACTTCCCAACGTCGGCAAGTCGACGCTGTTCAATGCCCTGACCGAGTCCCAGGCGGCGGAAGCCGCCAATTTTCCGTTTACCACCATCGAGCCCAACGTGGGCCGGGTCTCGGTACCCGATCCCCGCCTCGACGCGCTGGCCAGGATCGCTAATCCGGAACAGGTGCTGCCGACGCAACTGGAATTCGTCGATATCGCCGGTCTGGTCAAGGGCGCCTCCAAGGGCGAAGGCCTGGGCAACAAGTTTCTCGGCAATATCCGCGAAGTCGATGCCATCGTGCATGTGCTGCGCTGTTTCGACGGCGGTGACGTCACCCACGTAGACGGGGCCGCCGACCCGGTGGGCGATGCCGGGACGGTGACCACGGAACTGATGCTGGCGGATATGGAAAGCTTGGCTAAGCGCATTGAGCCGCTGACCAAAAAGGCGCGCGGCCAGGACAAGGCGGCAATCGCCGAACTAGCCCTGGCGGAACGCGCGTTGAAGGTTCTGGAAGACGGGCAACCGGCGCGAACGCTCGACGTTTCCGACGATGAACGCAAGACCTTCGGCATGCTGGGGCTGTTAACGTCGAAGCCGGTTCTCTACGTCCTCAACGTGGATGAAGACTCGGCCGCAGACGGCAATGAATTGAGCGCGAAGGCCGCCGCCATGGCCGCGGACGAAGGTTCGGGCTCGGTGGTGATTTCGGCCAAGATCGAAGAAGAGGTGGCGCAGCTGACCGACCCGGCGGAACGGGCGGAGTTTCTGGAAAGCCTGGGCCTGACCGAAACCGGTTTGGCCCGTGTCGTCCGCGCAGGCTACCAGCTTCTCGGGCTGCTGACGTTCTTCACTGTCGGTCCGAAAGAGGTCCGCGCCTGGACCATCTCCGAAGGCGCCACGGCGCAGGAGGCGGCCGGCACTATCCACACCGACTTCGCCAAGGGCTTCATCGCCGCGGAAACCATTTCCTTCGACGATTATATTTCGCTCGGCGGCGAACAGGCGGCCAAGGACGCGGGAAAGATGCGCCAGGAAGGCCGCAATTACATCACCAAGGACGGCGACGTGATGCTGTTCCGGTTTAACGTCTGAACAATACCCCCCTTCACACACACGCATTTAACCAGACGGCCATCCGGGCTTTCCCCATATCATCAAAGTGCTATCCTGTGAAAAGTCTTTTCCATGGGAGTTATCGCCAATGAAAAAAACCATTACGGCATTGTTTTTGGGCTTGGTGTTGATCGGCGCGGGCGCGCCCGCAGGGGCGGGCCATGCCGGGGTCAAGCTGGGTGTTCTGAAGTGCACGCAGATTCCGGGTTCCGGGACCAATCTCTTGATCCATTCCACCGTGCAGGTGAAATGCGTGTTCACCTCCATCACCGGTGAGCGCCAGGCGATCTACAAGGGTGAGACCGGCATCGGGCTCGGCATCGATCTCAACTGGAACAAGTCTGAAACCCTCGTCTTTACGGTGTTGGGGGCCACCGGAAACGTCGGCGGTTCGCACCCCCTGGCCGGGAAATATATCGGCGGGCGGGCATCGGCCTCCGTCGGCGTCGGCGCCGGCGCGCAGGCGCTGATCGGAGCAGGCAAAAATCACCTGACCCTGCAACCGCTGGCGCTGGAAAGCGCACGCGGCTTCGGCGTCGCGGCGGGCCTGGGGTATCTGTATTTGGAGCCGTCGCGGTAAGGGGGATTAAAAAGTTTTTATAGACCGCAGGATAAATTCAACATCGTCCAGGTGTTTTGCATTTTCCGGTTTTGCGCTAGGCTGGCGGCCAATTAAAAGCACGCAATATACAGGGAGCAATCATGGGCGAAATCATTCAACTGACTGCCACCGACGGCCACGTTCTCGACGCTTACCGCGCCGAACCCGATGGTGAACCAAGGGGCGCGGTCGTCGTCATTCAGGAAATTTTCGGCGTTAACGTGCATATCAAGGACGTCGCCGACGGCTTTGCCAAGGACGGTTATCTGGCGATCGCGCCGGCGCTGTTCGACCGCTTCGAGAAGGGCGTGGATTTGGGCTATGAGGCCGATGACATCGCCGTCGGGCGCGAGTTCAAGGCCAAGGGCAACGAGAACCTCGATAACGTCATGGCCGATGTTTCTGCGGCCTATGAAGCGGTGAAAAGCGCCGGAAAAGTCGGCATTACGGGTTACTGCTGGGGCGCCGTGGTTGTTTGGGCCGCCGCCTGCCGGCTCAATTTCGACGCCGCCGCGTGCTATTACGGCGCCGGCATCATCGATCTGATCGGCGAAACCCCCAAGTGCCCGACGATCCTGCATTTCGGGCGCGAAGACGCCTCGATCCCGCTGGACGAGGTCGACGCCATTTCCAAGGCCCACCCGGACCTGGACGTGTATCTCTACGACGCCGGGCACGGCTTCAATTGCGACCGGCGCGGCAGCTACGATGAAGACTCCATGAAAGCCGCACGGGTGCGAACCCTCGACCTGTTCGCCGGGGCCCTCGGCTGATGGCGGCCCCGGAAAACGAACCGGAAACCATCCCCGGCACACCTCCCGTCATCGGCGTCATCGGCGGCAGCGGCGTCTACGACATCGACGGGCTGGAAAACACCCGCTGGGAAAAGGTTACGTCTTCCTTCGGCGAACCGTCGGACGAATTGCTGATGGGTGAGCTTTCAACGGATCATGGGGCGCAAAAAATGGTATTCCTGCCCCGGCACGGGCGCGGCCACAAGATTCCGCCGTCGGAGCTGAATTTCCGCGCCAATATTGACGCCCTCAAGCGCGCCGGCGTGACCGAGATCCTTTCGGTGTCCGCCTGCGGCTCGTTCAAAGAAGAATTGCCGCCCGGCACCTTTGTCATCGCCGACCAATTCATCGACCGCACTTTTGCGCGGGAGAAAAGCTTTTTCGGCACCGGGCTGGTGGCCCATGTCGGGCTGGGCCATCCGGCGTGTTCACGCCTCGGCGATGCCATCGAAGACTCCATAAAAACCCTGGATATCCCCTATCAGCGGGGCGGCACTTACCTCGCCATGGAAGGGCCGCAGTTCTCGACGTTGGCGGAATCCGAACTGTATCGAAGCTGGAACTGCGACGTCATCGGCATGACCAACATGCCCGAAGCCAAACTCGCCCGCGAGGCCGAGATGTGTTACGCCACCGTCGCCATGGTCACCGATTTCGACTGTTGGCACCCGGACCACGATCACGTCACTGTCGACGCCATCATCGGCGTGCTGCTGGGAAACGCGGAAAAGGCCCGCGCCCTGGTCAAGGATGCCGCGCCGAGGCTGTCGGGCCGCACCGAAACCTGTCATGCCGGCTGCCAAACCGCGCTCGACAACGCCATCATCACCCAACCCGACGCCCGCGACCCCAAGATGGTGGAAAAGCTATCCGCCGTCGCCGGGCGGGTTTTGGGCGATTAATCGTCATTCAAGGGAGAGAAAAATGCCCAGAGATACACATAAGGCATACTGGATCGGCGCCTATGACGCCATCAACGACACCGACAAGCTAAAGGCCTATGCCGAGGCCGCGGGGCCGGTGCTGGCCGAGCACGGCGGCAAAATTCTTGCCCGCGGCGGCGCGTCCAAGACGTTTGAGGGCAATGAGAAAAAACGCATCGTCGTCATCGAATTCCCAAGCATGGACGCGGCGGAAGCGTGTTATAGCTCCGACGGCTATCAGGCTGCCCATGACCTGCTGGGCGACAGCGCGGTGCGCGACCTGTTCGCCGTCGAAGGCGCGGACTGACCGTGCTGGTTGACGGCAAACCGACTCGCACCATCTGGCTTGGTGAAGACGGCGCGACGGTCGAGATCATCGACCAGACGAAGCTGCCGTTTGAGTTTGTCGTCGCCGGCATGACGACGCTGGACGACGCGGCCACGGCTATTCGCGACATGCTGGTGCGCGGCGCGCCGCTGATCGGGGCGACGGCGGCCTACGGCATGGCGCTGGCGATGCGGGGCGATACCTCCGATGCCGGGCTGGAGAACGCCTATAAGGTGCTGTATGCGACCCGCCCGACGGCGGTCAACCTGCGCTGGGCGCTGGATGACCTGAAAGCCTTGCTCGCGCCCCTGGCGGAGGCTAACCGTGTCGCCGCGGCCTACGCGCGGGCGGCGGAAATTTGCGATGAAGACGTCGACATGTGCTCGTCCCTGGGCGAACACGGGCGCGGCGTGATCGAGAAGATTTGGGAAGCAAAAGGCAAGCCCGACCGGATCAATGTGCTGACCCACTGCAACGCTGGCTGGCTGGCGACGGTGGATTGGGGCACGGCGCTGGCTCCCGTTTACAAGGCCCATGACGCGGGCATTCCGGTGCATGTGTGGGTCGATGAAACGCGGCCCCGCAATCAGGGCGCCAGCCTGACCTGCTGGGAACTAGGCCAGCACGGCGTGCCCCATACCCTGATTGTTGACAACGTCGGCGGCCACCTGATGCAGCATGGCCAGGTCGATGTCTGCATTACGGGGACTGACCGCACCACGGCGGCGGGCGACGTGTGTAACAAGATCGGAACGTATCTCAAGGCGCTGGCGGCGAAAGACAACAATGTGCCGTTTTACGTCGGTCTGCCCGGCCCGACCATCGACTGGACCATCGACGATGGCGTCCGGGACGTGCCCATTGAGCAGCGCGACGCCGGCGAAGTCACCAAACTCACCGGGGTCACTGATAGCGGAACCATCGAGACCGTTACCATTTCGCCCCCCGGCAGCCCGGCGGCCAATTACGCCTTCGACGTCACGCCGGCCCGGCTGGTGACGGGCCTGATCACCGAACGCGGCGTCTCGGAGGCCTCCAAAGCGGGGCTTGCGGCGCTTTACCCGGAGAACGCATAAATGCTGAAACTTTACGGCCTGCCCGGCGCGTGCCCGATGGCGGTGCATATCATCCTCGAACATCTGGGCGTCGATTACGAAATGGCCATGGTCGACCGCGATCTGCTGACCAGCCCGGAACATCTGGCGGTCAACCCCATGGGCCAGGCCCCCAGCCTGGAAACCGAGGAAGGGCTGATTACGGAAAGCGTCGCCATGCTTTTGCATATCGACGAAAGGTACGGTCAAGGCCGCGTCTCGCCACCGCCGGGGTCGTGGGAACGCGCCCGCATGATGATGCTGCTGATGTTCATGGCGTCTCAGGAACACCCGGCGTTCAGTTTGTGGCTACGCCCGTTCCGCTGGCTTGAGGGCGAAGCGGAGCAGGAAGAGCTCAGGGAATCGGCACGCAAGCGCTTCGCCGTGTGCCTCGAGCGTCTCAATGGCTGGCTGGAAGGACGCGACTGGCTGATTGGCGACGGCATGACGCTGGCCGATCCGCTGGCTCTGGTGCATATCCGCTGGGGTCTGCGCGTTACCCCGCCGAGCAGCGACTATGCCAACCTGTGGCGCTTTGCCCAACGCATGGTGGAGGTTCCCGCCGTCAAAAAGGTGATGGCCGATGAGGGCGTAAAACTGGCGGCCGAATAAGCAACCATCTGGCGGGGAACAAAAACTTCGTATACATTTTTTTACACAAAAATAAGAAACACACTCAAACAGGGAGATAACAATCATGACGATCAGAAAAATTACGTGCGCCGTCGCGGCCTTGGCCTTGGCCTTCGCCGTACATGCCGCCGAAGCGGCAGAAATCCAGTGGTTCGGCCAATCGGCGCTGAAGATTACCACGCCGGGTGGCAAGGTGATCATTGTCGATCCGTTCATCACCAAAAACCCGAAAACGCCGAAGGAGCTGAAAGACCTCAAGAAGCTCGGCAAGGTCGACCTGGTGATGATCACCCACGGCCATGGCGACCATGTCGGCGACTCCGTCGAGATTGCCAAGATGAACAACGCCAAAATTGTCCTCAATGCGGACATGGGGCGCACCTTCGCGACGCTCGGCTGGATCGGCATGAAGCAACTGGTCCGGATCAACAAGTCGGGTCCGGTCAAACCCATCGGCGACGGCATCACCATCACCATGGTGCGCGCCGAACATTCGTCCGAAGTGGTCTACACCGATGACAAAAAGAAACAGAGCATGCACCCCGGCGGCGAACCGGCGGGCTACATCATCAAGCTGGAAGACGGCTATACCATCTATCACGCGGGGGATACGGGCGTGTTCGCCGACATGAAATTCATCGCCGAATACTACAAGCCCGACGTCGCCTTCCTGCCCATCGGCGGCTGGTTCACCATGGACCCGACGCACGCGGCCTATGCGGTGAAAAACCTGCTGAAGACGAAAACCGTGGTGCCCTTCCATTACGGAACCTTCGGATTGTTGAAGGGCACGCCGGCGGAATTCAAGGCGGCGCTTGGAAACTTTCCGACCAACGTCGTCGTGATGAAGCTGGGCGAAACCCGGACCTTCAAATAAACACCTGAATACCGCAGCCGCCGTGATAGACAATCAGCGATGAAAATCGTCATTACCGGCGGCTGCGGGTTTTTGGGACTTGGCATCGCCAAGGTGCTGGCCGGACGCGCGGACGTGGGGTCCATCGTCCTGTTCGACGCCGTTGTGCCCGACACTCTGCCCGAAGACTTGGGCGGCAAGGCGACGGCCGTCGCCGGTGACATTTCCGACCGCGATCAGGTGTTCGGGCTGATCGACCGCGACGATATCCGGGTTTTTCATCTCGCCTCCGTCGTCAGCGCCGGCGGCGAAAAGGACTTCGATCTCGCGATCCGGGTCAATCTGGACGGCGGGCGGCACGTTCTTGATGCTCTCAGGGCGCGGGAAGCCACGCCGCGCCTCGTTTTCGCCTCCAGCCTCGCTGTGTTCGGCGGGGAAGGGATGCCGGACACCGTCACCGACATGACCCGTGTTACGCCGCAGACCACCTACGGCATGACCAAGGCCGTGGGCGAGTTGATGATCAACGACTATACCCGCAAGGGCTATATCGACGGCCGGGTGGCACGCTTACCGACGGTAATCATCCGCCCCGGCCAACCCAACGCGGCGGCGTCCGGTTTCGCGTCCGGAATTTTCCGCGAACCCTTGCAGGGCTTGGAACACGTCCTGCCGGTGGATAAAGACACACGCATGATGGTGATCGGCGCGCGCAATGCCATCGCCGGGCTGGTCGGGTTGATGGAGGCGGACGGTGCGGAGATCGGCCCCGACCGGGTCGTCGGCCTGCCCAACAATTCCTATTCAGTCACGCAGATGATGGAGGCGCTGGAGCGCGTCGCGGCGGCGAAGGGGATAACCCTCGGCCCCATCACGCCCCGGCACGATGAAACCGTTAAGGCCATCGTCTCGTCGTGGCCGCAGGTCATGGAAGACACCCGCGCCAAGACGCTCGGCATGCCCGGAGACGAAAGCCTGGACCGCATCATCGAGGACTTTATCGAAGACTGGCTCTAGGCGTCCGCTATTTTAAGTTTGCTCCGCCGCGCCAGCCAGTCGTGCACGTTGACCTTTATCATCAGCGCCGACGGCGTCACCACCAGGGTCAGGATGGTGGCGAAGCCGAGGCCGAAGACGATGGCGGTTGAGAGCTGCGACCACCACTGCATGGCCGGTGCGCCGATGGTGATGTCCCGGGTCAAAAAGTCGATGTTGACGCCGAGCGTCATCGGCAAAAGCCCTAAGATCGTCGTCACCGACGTCAGCAGCACCGGGCGCAGGCGTTGTGCGCCGGTGCGCAGGATGGCCTCGCGTGGGGTTTCCGTGGTTTCCTTCAAGCGGTCGAAGGTGTCGATGAGGACGATGTTGTTGTTGACGACGATGCCGGCCAGCGCGATCACGCCGATGCCGCCCATGATGATGCCGAACGGTTGGCCGGTGACCAACAGGCCGATAAAGACGCCGATGGTCGACATGATCACGGCGGACAAAATCAAAAACGCCGAATAGAAGCTGTTGAACTGGGTCACCAGGATGATCGCCATGATGAACAGCGCGACGCCGAAGGCTTTGACAAGAAAGGCCTTGGCCTTGGATTGCTCCTCGTCCTCGCCCTTGAAGACGACCTTCACGCGGGGGTCCAGCGCGGCGGTTTCCAGCCAGGCCTGCAATTCCTTAACTTTTTCGTCGGCCAGCACATCCGGCGCCAGATCGGCCTTGATGCTCATGGTCCGGTTGCCGTTTGTCCGGTTCAGCGTGCCGACGCGGGGCTGGGCGGAGCGGCGGACGAAGTTGCTGATCGGCACGGCGCCCGAAGGCGTCACGACGCGGATGTGGTCGAGCTGGTCGATGGTGCGGTACGCCATGGGATAGCGAACCCGGATATCGATTTCCTCGTCGCTGTCATCGGGCCGGTATTCGCCCAGCTTGATGCCGGTAGACGCCAGTTGAACGGCGCGCCCGACGACGTCCACGTTGGCGTTGAATTTCGCCGCCTGCGCGCGGTCAACGATGATCTGCCAGTCGATGCCGGGCAGTGGGCGGCTGTCTTCGATATTGGTCAGGCCCGCCATGCCGTCGAATTGGCGGCGGACTGTCTCCGTCGCCGGAATCAAGAGCTCCGGGAAGCGCGACGACAACAGAATCTGCACCGGCTTGCCGACAGGCGGCCCGCGTTCCTGCTCGCGCGGATTGACGATGATCCCGGCCAGCCCGCTGACCCGTGCTTGCGCGTCGGCCAGGATGACGGCGGCCTTGCGGCGCTTGTCCCAGTCGGTAAATTCGAGCGTCACGGTGCCGATGATATCTTCGGCTTCCTGGCTGTTCTGTTCGATGCCGGTGCGGGTGTAAACGGTCGTGAACTCACCGCGCTCGGTATTCAGCGCCAGGATATGGCGTTCCACCTCGGCCATCAGGGAACTTTTTTCCTGAACCGAGAGATTGCCGCGCGCGCGCACCTGCAACTTGGCGAAGTCCGGTTCCACTGCGGGGAAGAATTCTATTCCCTTGCCGAACATGGCATAGCTTGTTTGCACGGCGATCAGCACCGCAACGGCGCCGGCCATGATCTTAGCCGGATGCTTCAGGGCCGTTTCCAAAGCCCGAACGTAGACGCCGGTCAGGCCGGGTACGTGTTGCAGGTGGTCCAGGGTTTCCCCTGCGGCCAGGACCTTCATGGTTTCCGGGTCGGCGGCACCCGGCTTGCCGATAAAGGCGCCCAGCGTCGGCACGAACACCAATGCCATCAACAGCGATGCCGTGAGCGTGGCCAGAAGGGTCAGGGGCAGGAACTTCATGAATTCGCCAACGACACCCGGCCAGAATACCAGCGGCGCGAAGGCGGCCAGCGTCGTCGCGGTGGACGCGATGATGGGCCACGCCATACGCTTGGCGGCCAGGCTATAGGCCCGGTTGCGGGGTTCGCCCTCGGTCATTTTACGGTCGGCGAATTCGGTGACCACGATGGCCCCATCCACCAGCATTCCGACGGCTAGAATCAAAGAGAACAGAACGACGATGTTAATGGTCAGGCCGATCGACGCCAGCACCAGGATCCCGGCCAGAAACGAACCCGGAATGGCGATTCCGACCAGACCGGCGGTGCGGATACCCAAGGCCCAGATGACCACGATCATGACCAGCAGTACCGCGGCGATGACGTTGTTTTGAAGGTCGTTGAGCATGGTGCGGATTTGCTTGGACTTGTCCTGGGAAAAGTTTACCTGAACTGCCTGGCGAAGCCCATCCGGCCAAGCCTGGCGTTCGTCTTCGACGATACGCCGCACGGTTTCGATGGTTTCGATAATGTTTTCGCCGCTACGTTTGGAGACTTCCAGCGCCAGCGCGTTCCGGCCGTCGACCCGGGCGAAAGTTTCCGGGTCCTTGAAGGTGCGCCGCACGTCCGCGATATCGGCCATGCGGACGACGGAATCGCCTTCCGTCATGATCGGCAGCATCAGGACATCGCGAGTGTTCTCGAACAGCCCCGGGACTTTCAGCGAAAACCGCCCGCGCCCCGTGTCCTGGGCGCCGGCGGCGACCAGCAGGTTGGAATTCTTGAACGCCGCAATGGCTTCCAATGGGGACAGGCCATAGCTTTCCACCTTGGCCGGGTCGATCAGGACTTCGACCAGTTCTTCCCTGTCGCCGGCGATTTCAACCTTCAATACGCTCGATAGTCCTTCGACGGTGTCCTGGAGTTCGCGGGCCAGATGTATCAGGGTGCGTTCCGGAACCGCGCCCGAAAGGGTGACAACGAGCACGGGGAACAGGCTGATATTGACTTCGTGGACGGTCGGCTCGTCCGTGTCTTCGGGCAGTTCCGGCTGCGCCAGGTCGACCTTTTCGCGGACATCGCTCATCGCCTTGTCGACATCGAACCCGGCTTCGAATTCCAGTGTCACGTTGGCGCCGCCCTCGAACCCGATGGAGCGCATTTCCTTGACCCCTTCAATGGCGCGCAATTCCTGCTCCATGGGCCGGATCAGAAGGCGCTCGGCGTCTTCCGGCGAGATTCCTTCGTGGCTCATCTTGACATAGAGGATGGGGATGTTGACGTCCGGCTCGGCTTCCTTGGGGATGTTGACGTAAGCGACTGTCCCCGTGAGCAGGATCAGCACCAGCGTGGACAGCGTCGTGCGGGCATAAGCGAAGGCGGTATCGATCAGGGCCAGCATCAGTTGGCCCCCCTCTTATCAGATGAGGCCTTATCAGATGAAATCTTTTCCGGGACGGGTTGGACTTTCTGGCCCACCTTGACGAATTCCTGCCCCACGGTGACGGCCCGGATGTGATCAGGCAGGCCGCCCACCCACATACCGGCCGGCGCATCGGAAATGATCCGAATGGGGTGAAATTCCACCATGTCGTCCGCATTCACCGTCTTGACGCCGACGATGCCTTCATCCGACAGGGTCAGGACCGCCGGTGATATCCGGTGGGCCAGCACCGTTTCCAGATCGAGGCGCATCTCCGTGGTCATGCCTTCGCCGATGCGCCCGTCTGGGTTGAGAACCGACACTTCGACCCGGAAGGTTCGAGTCGACGGTGTCGCCGTCCGGGAAATGAAACTGACGGTTCCGTCAAATGAGCCAAGCCCGGTGACATGGGCCCAGGCCGAACCGCCCAAGCGAAAGCGGCCGATGTTACGCTCGGCAATTTCGGCAACTACCAGCATCGGGTCCAGTTCGATAACGGTGGCGGTGGCGTCTCCGATTTTCAGGTAATCGCCGACTTCGACGGTGACGTCGTTGACGACGCCGGCGAAGGGGGCGCGGATTTCGGTCTGGCTGATTTCGGTGCGGATCGACGCCCGTCTGGCGCGGGCGGCTTCCAACTGGGCCTTGTTCTCGGCCAGTTGGACTTTGGAGCGGAACGCCTTTTTCGACAGTTTGCGCGCCGCCTCATAGGCCAGTTTGGCGTGTTCGACAGCGGCATTGGCTTCCTTCAGGCGGGCCGGGCGATCGTCCGGGGTCAGGCGCACGATCACCTCGCCTTTTTTTGCAGCCACCCCCTTGTCGAGCGGGATGGCGGCGACACGGCCCGCCGTTTCCGCGCGCAGGGCGACCGTGCGGGCGGCTTCGGTGCGCCCGAACACGATCAGTTGGCTGGCCTGTTTCTCCGCCGTCATGTCGCGGGTGCGGACCTGAATTAATGCGGCATCCTCCGAAGGTTTGGCGGTTTTCTCAGGGCTAGGCGCGGGGTCCCCGCCGATCAATCCGGACGCCAGCCATAAAAAGACAACACCGGCGATGGCGAGTGCCGACAGGTGGGACCGTTTCATGTCTTGTCTCCCTTGGCTTTTGGCGCTTCGTCTTCGGGCAGCAGCATGTGCCGGTTTTCTTCCATATATTTGACCGCGGCTTCATAGAACGTCCGGCCGAAACCGCGAACGAATTGGCGCGACGGGCTGATCCCATCGGAACTCAGGCCGTCCAGGCATTCTATGTTTTGTCGGAAACCTTCGAGATATCCGTCGTAGACCTTGCGCACATGTCCGGTGTCCAACAGGTGCGCGAAGAACAGCATATACATGGACTCTGACCGTATCCTGTCACGCTGGGGATTAATGGAGAGCGCCTTTCGGAAGGCGGCACGGCCCTTGTCTGTCAGGCTGTAGACTTTCTTGTCGGGCCGGCCCTCCTGAGCGTGTTCGTCACAGGTGACCAGGCCTTCCGCCATCAGCTTGCCGAGCGCCGGGTAAATGGAGCCGAAGCTGCTCTGGTGGAAGTAGCTGAACGGGCCTTCTTCGAACAGTTTCTTGATCTCGTAGCCGCTGGCGTCACCGAGCATCAAGGCGCCGAGGCAAAGGGTTTTTGAGTCCATGTCTTGATCCCTGCCGCTGATAGGGCAAAATCGTAATAAGGTGTATCTATATTGGAATGATATATATCAACCCTATATATAGGCTCCTTATGGTTATCCTGCAACCCTGGTTCCAGCAGGGACGATCAATGGAAAGGAAAAGACCCGTGTCCGACCCGGAAAATTCAATTGCGGATTTAGTTCCCGCCGCCGAAACCGTCGAGCAGGCGATTAAGACCCGCCGGTCGATTCGGCGCTTCCTGCCCGACCCGGTGGACCGGGCAACAGTGGAGCGGTTGCTGGCCCTTGCCAGTCAGGCTCCCAGCGGCACCAACATGCAGCCGTGGCGGGTCTATGCCGTTGCCGGTGAAGCCAGAGAGGCTCTCTCGAAGGCAATCCTGGACGCTCATAACGCCGACCACAGCGAGGACGAGCGGGAATACAACTATTATCCCTTAAGCTTCCCCGAACCCTACAAGGGCCGGCGGCGCAAGGTCGGCTGGGATCTATACGGCCTGTTGGGGATCGAAAAAGGCGACCGGGGCAGGATGCACGCCCAACATGGCCGCAATTACGAATTCTTCGACGCGCCGGTGGGGCTGATGTTCACCATCGACCGGTTTCTGGAAATCGGAAGCTGGCTCGATTACGGCATGTTCCTGCAAAACATCATGATCGCGGCCCGGGGAATGGGGCTGCACACCTGCCCGCAGGCGGCGTTCGCGCCTTATCATAAAATTATCCGCGAACAGCTGGAAATTCCGGAAGAGGAAATCGTCATCTGCGGTATATCGCTGGGAAAAATGGACCCGGACGCGCCGGAAAACGGGCTGGTGACGGAACGCGAACCGGTCGAGGCGTTTACGACTTTTATCGGCCTTTAATCACGACCTTGAAAGCATCCTTGCTCATCATGGAGCGCAGCGCATCTTCGACCTGATCGATGGGGCGCTCGGCGGAGAGCAGCTTGTCGGCCTTGAAACCCGGATCGGCGAGCATCGCCAGGGCGCGGCGGATGGTGTCGGGGCGATGGTGGTAGACGCCCTTGATGGTCAGTTCCGAGTAGTGCACCAGGTGGGTGTCCAGTTCGATGGAGGTGCCTGGTGCGCAGCCGCCGAACAGATTGACCAGTCCGCCTGGCCGCACGCACTGGATGGCGTCAGACCAGACTTCCGGTACGCCCGAGGAATCGATGGCGACGGTGACGCCCTGGCCATCGGGAGTCTCGGCCTTAATGCGTTCGGCCTGTCCGCCGCCGCGCTCGATCTCGAGTGTGTGCGCCGCGCCCAGTTCGGTGCCCATGGCGAGGCGCCCGGGGTTGGGGTCGGCGAGATACACCCTGTGGCCATCCCGCGCCAGCGCCGCCACGAACAGCAAGCCGATGGGTCCGGCGCCGAAAATCAGCACGTCGACGGGGCCGCCCCCATCCGCGTGCTGCCCATACCGGTCCAGTTCGCAGGCATCCAGCCCGTGCAGGACACAGGCCAGCGGTTCCGTCAGCGCCGCCTTGGCGAAAGACAGGCCGTCGGGGATGTGGTGTGTGTTGCGCCCGACGAAGCGTTCGGGCACCAGGATGAATTCGGCGAAGGCTCCGTTGATGTAGTGCAGGTCTTCACAAAGGTTCTCGCGGCCCATATGGCAGGGACCGCAATCCCCGCAGGGCGCGGAATTGGCGACGACGACGGCGTCACCTTCGGAAAAACCGGTGACGCCCTCGCCGGTGGTGGCGACGCGGCCCGCCATTTCGTGGCCGAACAAGGTCGGCGTTTTCAGCATCCGGGGGTGGCCGCCGCGCCGGAAGACCTTGACGTCGGTGCCGCACGTGGTCGCGGCCTCGATACTGAGAAGGATTTCACCGGGACCGGGGTGGGGCACGGGGACGTCGCGAACCTCGATCTCTTCGGGTCCCAGCAGCATGGCGCCTTTCATGGTTTTGGGCATGGTATCCGGAAGGCTCATAATGCCTCCTGCGAGGGTGTGAACAGAACTTTCAGCGCCTGGTGGTTCTTGACCAGCGCCACGCCACGGGTGAAGTCATCCAGCGGCATGGTGTGGGTGACCAGCGGAGACGGATCAAGTGCGCCGCTTTCCAGCAGGTCGAAGATTTCCGATTGCTCCTTCACCGACGCCGAATAGGTGCCGATAATGCGGCGCTCAAACTTGAACACGGAATTCAGGTCGACACCGGCGCGGTCGTCTGCAGGCGCATGGGCAAACAGCACCACGGCCCCGCCCTGGCGCGTCAGCCTGAGGCCGTCTTCCAGCGTTCCGCTACCGCCGACGGTATCGAACGCCGCGTCGGCCCCAAACCCGCCCGTTGCTGCCTGCACGGTGTCCAGCGCCTCTGCGCCGGGGGCGGCGGTGTGGTCTGCTCCGAGTTCCCCGGCCAGACCGCGGCGCTCGGCCACCGGGTCGATGACGGTCACGGTGATGCCGGGCAGCGCTGCTTTCAAGACCAGCAGGTGCAACAGCCCCATGGAACCGGCGCCAAGAACAACGGCGCTTGCATCTCCCGGCAGCTCGGCCCGGCGGATGCCGCGCAACACGCAGCCCGCCGGCTCCATGAATACGGCGGCTTCGTCGGACAGATGATCGGGCAGACGGTAGGCGGCGTGCTCGACGGCACGGGGCCGGATCAGAATGACATCGGCGAACGCCCCCGGTTCCATCAGGTTTTCGCGGAACACGTCGCACATGGTCTCGTTGCCGCGCCGGCACAACAGGCATTCGCCGCAGGGTACGTGGTGCGGCACGACGACGCGGTCGCCGATGGAGAACTTATCGACGCCGTATCCGGTGGCGATGACGTGTCCGACCACCTCGTGCCCGAGCACGGTTCCCTTCGCTGCACTGCCGGTGACCAGCTTGAACAGGTCGGTTCCGCAGAAGCCGACGACGCGGAGTCCGAGCAGGATTTCTCCCGCTCCCGGTTTCGGCGCGGGGCGGGTTTCCAACGCCGTTTCTTCGCCGCCGAGACAGGCGACGACGCGGTTGGTTTCTGGTGCAGGGCCTGCCTTCATAAAAGATGATATTCCGCTCAGGGGGATTTTATCGCGCCCATGATGCTGTTTTCTCCGGCTTCCGACAACCCCGGTTTCATGTGGATTTGACGCCGGTCAAAGCCTCTTCCCTAAAGGTTTGCTAGGCTTTGGAATTGCCGAAGTGTTTTTTCCGGAATAGTGGAGGCCACAATGGTTATGGGCACGAACCGGATGATAAACGTGATAAGAGGCGTGGGGACCCCGATATTGATGATTGCCGCCGGCGGGCTGGTGTCGAACCTGGCTCTGGCAGGCGATCACGCCGGCTTCCAGCGGGGCGTGGTGCCGGTCCTTCAGGAGCATTGTATCGAATGCCACCAACCGGGCGGCGTGGGCCTGGAAAAGACCGGTTTGGATTTGAGCACCTACGAAGGGGTCATGAGAGGGACGAAGCACGGTCCCATTGTCGTTCCCGGAGATTCCTTCTCCAGTAACCTGAGCGCGTTGATCGAGGGCAGGGGAAGGCCGGAAATCAATATGCCGCACGCCCGCAAGCCCATGAGCAAGTGGCAGCGGCATTTGATCCGGCGCTGGATCAACCGGGGCGCAAAGAACGACTGACACCTGAAGCAAGGCCCGGCCCCGTATTTTTGTTTGTCTTTTGCGCTTGCGCGCAAGGGGAGGAGCGGCAAACTCGGGGGATGGGAATGATCGGGGGTTTCGACCATATCATCATCGGCGTTGCCGATCTGGACCGGGCGTGTGACGCGTACCGGCGGCTGGGCTTTACCCTGTCGCCCAGGGGCCGCCACATCGGCTGGGGCACGGCCAATTATTGCATCATGTTCCCGGATGATTATCTTGAGCTTCTCGGCATCCTCGATACCAGCCAGTTCACCAATAATCTGGACAAGCGGCTGGAAGAAAACGGCGAGGGGTTGCTTGGCGTGTCCTACGCCACGGAGGATGCAGATGCGGCCCATGCCCAACTATCCGGCCTCGGCGCGGAGGCTCCAAAGGACCTGAAACGCCTGCTGGACCTGCCGGAAGGTACGGTTGAGCCGGCGTTCCGGCTGGTTCACCTGCCTGCCGAGGCGACGCCGGGCGCGCCGGGGTTTTTGTGCCAGCACCTGAGCCGTGACCTGGTCTGGCAGCCGCAATGGCTGGACCACGCCAACGGGGCTATGGGGGTTTGTGCCGTCACCGCCCGCGTCGAAGACCCGGAACGTGCGGCTGTGGCCTATGGCGAACTATTCGGTGCGAGCGCGGTGTCGAAAGCGGACGGCGCGGTCCGGGTAAAGGTCAGCGGCGGGGTGTTGTGCTTGCGAACTGCCGCACCGGACGCACCGGAAGGCCCGGAAGGGCTGGATATCGCCGTTAAAGATGTCGGGCGGACGGCGGAAATTCTGGACCAGGACGCCATCGCCTATCAGCGCACGGAAGGCCGCATCGCCGTGGCGGCGGACGACGCCTCAGGCGTCGCCCTCGCATTCGTTCCGAATATTAAAGCTTAGTGCTGGTCGGCCCAGATCTGGCGTTTCAGCGCGTACATCATTGCCGTTAGTACGAGCAGGAACAGCAACACCTTGACGCCCATCCGCTTGCGGTCTTCCAATTCGGGCTCCGCGGCCCAGGTCAGGAAGGTGGAAACGTCGGCCGCCAGTTGTTCTGCCGTCGCCTTGGTGCCGTCGGCGTATTCCACTGCGTCCTCGGCCAGCGGCGGCGCCATGGCGATCTGGTTGCCGGGGAAATAGACATTGTACTGCATACCTTCGCCCATCTTGACCCCGTCCGGCGGCGTTTCCTTGTAGCCGGTCAGCAGCGCGTGAAGGTAATCGGCACCGCCCTTGCGGGCTTTGGTCATCAGCGACAGGTCCGGCGGCAGGGCGCCGTTGTTGGACGCGCGGGCCGCCTTGTCGTTGGCGAACGGCGCGACGAACCGGTCCGACGGCCTGGCCGGGCGGGCGTACATTTCGCCTTCGTCGTTGGGGCCGTCCTGGACTTCGAATTCTGCGGCGATTTTCTTGATTTGGTCTTCGTTAAGGCCGATGGCGGAGAGATTCCGGTAGGCGACCAGTTTCAGCGAATGGCAGGCGGCGCAGACTTCTTGATAGACCTGAAGGCCGCGTTGCAGGCTGCCCCGGTCAAACGTGCCGAACATGCCGTTAAAGGACCAGTTGCGGGCCGGAAGCTCGACCTTGGCGGCCGAGGCCAGTGCCGGGGCCGCACCATGCGTCATCAGGCCAGCAAGCGCGAGAACGGCGAGGCCGGCTTTGAGGGAATTTTTCATTGTTTTGATCATCGGTTTCCCCCTATTCCGCGGCTTGCGTGACGGCGGCGCTGATGCTTTCAGGCGGCGTCTTCGGTTTTTCGAGAATGCTGATCAGCGGGATGATGATCAGGATGTGGGCAAAGTAATAGGCCGTTCCCGTCTGTCCGATCCACAGGAACGGAATGCCATGGAACACGGCGTCCGGTGAATTGGCGCCGACCCAGCCAAGGATGAAGCAGTCGAGGACGAAGACCCAGAACAACTGGCGGTAAACGGGACGGAAGCGGGCACTGCGGACTTTAGAGCGGTCCAGCCACGGCAGCAGCATCAGGACCAGGATCGAGGCGAACATGGCGATCACGCCGCCCAGCTTAGCGGAAATGAACCAGATGTCCGGCACCGCGCGCAAAATGGCGTAGAACGGCAGGAAGTACCATTCCGGCACGATGTGCGGCGGGGTGACCAGCGAATTGGCCTTGATGTAGTTGTCGGGCTCGCCGAAGAAGTTGGGCGCGAAGAAGACGAAGAACATGAAGAAAAGCATGAACACGCCGAGGCCGAAGGCATCCTTGATGGTGTAATAGGGATGGAACGGGATGGTGTCCTGCGGTCCCTTGATGTCGACGCCCACCGGATTATTCGATTTGTGTACGTGTAACGCCCACAGGTGAACGAAGACCAGCGCGAAGATCACGAATGGCATCAGATAATGCAGCGAGAAGAAGCGGTTGAGCGTCGGGTTGTCGACGGAAAAACCGCCCCACAGCCATGTCACAATGGCGTCGCCGACCAGCGGAATGGCCGAGAACAGATTGGTGATCACGGTCGCGCCCCAGAAGCTCATCTGGCCCCAGGGCAGCACATAGCCCATGAACGCCGTCGCCATCATCGCCAGGAGAATCAGCACGCCGATGATCCACAGCAATTCACGCGGTTCCTTGTAAGACCCGAAATACATGCCCCGGAACATATGAATATAGACCAGGATGAAGAACATGGAGCCGCCGTTCATGTGGATGTAGCGCAGCAGCCAGCCGTAATTGACGTCGCGCATGATGCGCTCGACGGATTCAAAGGCGTAGTCGACATGCGCGGTGTAACTCATGGCCAGAACGATGCCGGTGGCGACCATGATCGCCAATACGACGCCGGCCAGCGAGCCGAAGTTCCACCAGTAGTTCAGGTTTTTCGGCGTCGGATAGCCCGACCCCACCGAATGGTCGATGAAGCTGAAAATCGGGAGCCGATATTCGACCCATTTGATAATGGGGTTCTCAAAAAATTTACTGCTCATGATCTGCCCCTTATCCGATCTTGATCGTGGTGTCGGTGAGATAGGTATAGGCCGGAACCGGAAGGTTTTTCGGCGCCGGGCCCTTGCGGATACGGCCCGACGTGTCGTAGTGCGAACCGTGGCACGGGCAGAACCAGCCGCCGAATTCCCCCTTCGGGTCGTTGGCTTTCTGGCCCAGCGGGATGCAGCCCAGATGCGTGCAAACGCCGACCATGATCAGCCACTTCGGCTTTTGGACGCGGTCCTTGTCGGTTTCCGGATCAACCAGGTCGCCCAGGCCGACGGCCTCGGCGGCCTTGATTTCGGCGGCGGTGCGGTGGCGGACGAACACCGGCTTGCCTTGCCAGACGACGGTGATGGATTGCCCTTCGGCGATGGGTTCCAAATCGACCTCGGTGGTCGACAGCGCCAGCGTGTCGGCGGCGGGGTTCATGGAATCAACCAGCGGCCAGACGGCCAGGGCCGTTCCGACCGCGCCTACCGTGGCAGTGGACAAGAGTAAAAAGTCACGACGGGTCTTGTCGTCTGGGGTTGCCGTGGGGGTTGCCGTGTCGCTCATGGAAACTTCCTTTTCCGGTCGTCGTCCGTCTTGAAGAAATTACATACTCTATTATGTCTTATCCCGTTTCTCGGGTAAAAAACAGGCTTGGAGAAACGGGGAAAACATTAATGAATTACTGGATTTTCAAAGTCCGTGCATGTGTATACGAACCGGGCGCAAGGTATAATACAAAAAATACTGGTTGCAAGACGTTTTCGGCCCTTTTATCCCCTTCAAAACCTTTTTCGCCCCCATCCCTGGCGCTTTTACAAAGGACCGGCCCGACATGCGAATGGCGCTTTATCAGCCCGATATTCCCGGAAATGCAGGCGCCATAATGCGCACGGCGGCGTGTCTGGGGATGGGCGTGGATATTATCGGACCGTGCGGGTTCGTGCTGTCCGAAAAACAGATGCGCCGCGCCGGCATGGATTATCTGGACCAACTGGACTGGACCGAGCATTCCTCGTGGCAGGCGTTTTTGGATGCCCGCGCCAGGGGAGAAAAAGGCCGTCTGGTGCTGTTGAGCACGCAGGCGCAAACCGGTTATCTGGATGTTTCCTATCGCGCCGATGACGTTTTGCTGGTCGGCCGGGAAAGCGCAGGCGTGCCGCAAGAGGTCCATGATGCGGTTGATGTCAGGATATGCATTGCCATGGCGACCGGCATGCGGTCCTTGAATGTCGCCGCCGCCATGGCCATGGTGGCGGGCGAGGCGCTTCGTCAAACGAAGGAATTTCCGACCCCATGAACGATGACATGTACGGCAGCGATGATAAAAAGAAACAGGCCTCGGTCTGGTTCGAGAGCTTCCGCGATCAGTTGTGCGCGGCGCTGGAAGCCGTCGAGGACGACGTCAACGGGCCCAATCCGACGTCCATGAATCCGCCCGGCCGGTTCGAGCGCACCGCTTGGCAACGCGATGATGCCGAAGGCGAAGAAAATGGCGGGGGCGGCGTGATGTCGGTGATGCGGGGCCGCGTGTTCGAGAAGGCCGGCGTCAACGTTTCCACCGTACGCGGCGAGTTTTCCGGCGAATTTCGCGATAAAATCCCCGGCGCCGACGAAGATCCCCGGTTCTGGGCGTCCGGCGTGTCGGTGGTCATCCACCCGTGTTCGCCGCTGCTGCCGGCGGCGCACATGAACACCCGCATGATTGTCACCACCACGGGCTGGTTCGGCGGCGGCGGCGACCTGACGCCGGTGTTCCCGGTCGACGCCGACACCGCCGATTTCCACGCCGCTTATAAGGAGGCCTGCGACAAGCATGACGACAGTTACTATCCGAAGTTCAAGAAATGGTGCGATGAATATTTTTTCCTGCCACACCGGGGCGAGGCGCGCGGCGTCGGCGGCATTTTCTACGACCAGCTCAATACCGGGAATTGGGACGCCGACTTCGCCTTCACGCAAGACGTCGGCCGGGCGTTTTTGAACATCTACCCGGACCTGGCACGCCGCCATATGGACGAAGACTGGACCGACGAGCAACGCCGCGCCCAGCTCATCAAGCGCGGCCGTTATGTGGAATTCAACCTGCTCTACGACCGCGGCACCACCTTCGGCCTCAAGACCGGCGGCAATACGGAAGCCATCCTGATGTCGCTGCCGCCGGAAGTGATCTGGCCTTAGGGGGAGGAGTGGAGAGGGGCATGACCATCTTCCAACTGCATTCCGAACCGGTCCTGGACGATTGGCTGGACCATTACGGGCATCTTAACGAAGCCTATTATCTGGTGGCGTTTTCCAACGCGACCTGGGCTTTGCAGGAAAAGTTCGGCATCGGGGCCGAGTATTTCGAACGCACCGGCGGCGCGCTGTACACTGTCGAAAGCCATGTCCGTTATCTGAAAGAGGTCCGCGCGCCCGCGGTTATGGAGATCGCAACCATGATCCTTGGGGTCGATGCCAAGCGTGTGCATTTTGCCGAGATCATGACCGTTGACGGCATCGAGCGGGCAACGTTCGAATGTATGGGTCTGCACGTGGATGCCAACACCGGGCGCACGGCCCCGATCCCCGAGGACGTGGCCCGCGCCATGACGGAAGCGATGGTGGCCGAAACCCCGGACTGGGCGGGGCAGAGGGTTTCGCTCTAGACTTTTAATGCCATGGCGCCCCTAACCCATATCAAGGACCGCCGTGGCAGATGGCCTAGCATGGGCTTATAGAATGGGACGCGCACCATGACCGAGGCCGACCGGCAGCCGCTTGAAGTCCGCATCGAGGGCCTGAAAAAAGCTTTCGGCGATCATGTCGTGCTGGACGGGGTCGATGTGGATATCCGCCGGGGCGAGGTCGTCGCCATCGTCGGCGGGTCGGGCTGCGGCAAGACGGTGTTGCTCAGCCATATCCTGAACCAGATGCAGCCGGATGCAGGGTCCGTCCAGGTCGCCGATTACCGTCAGGCGGACGCGCCGCTGGCGGACCTGGCCGATCTCGATGACATGGAAATCGACGACATCCACACCCACTGGGGCGTCGTGTTCCAGCGCAACGCCCTGTTTTCCGGATCCGTCTACGACAACATCGAGTTGTGGCTGACGGAGATCAAGGACATGGACGAGGACGCCATTCGCGCTATCGCCCGCGACGTATTGACGGCGGTGGCTCTGCCGGCAGACGATGATTTTCTCGAAACCCACACCGACAGCCTGTCGGGCGGCATGGCCAAGCGGCTGGCCGTCGCCAGGGCGCTGTCGATGAAACCCAAGATCATCTATTACGACGAGCCGACCACCGGTCTCGACCCGACCAGTTCGGCGCAGATTCACGACCTGATTATGGAAACCCATGATAAAGGCGAAGGAGATTCAGCGAAGGACGGGGGACGGACCACGGTCATCATCACCCACGACAAGGACCTGCTCTACCGTCTGCATCCCCGCGTGGTGATGATCTATGAGGGAAAGATCGCCTTCGACGGCCCGTTCAAGGACTTCGAGGCGTCAAACTCCCCCATCACCCGGCCTTATTTCGAACTGATGCCGGTGCTGCACGAGCGCGAGGCGGCAGGCGCCTGACGCCGCTGGAAGCGAGGATTAACGCCGAAACCCGTACTCCAGCGTAAAGAACTGGGGGCTGAGGCCGGCGAGCGGTTCGCGTAGCGCCGCCAGTTCCTCTTCCGGGCCGTGCACCTCGAGCCGCGTCAGGTCGGCAATCTTCAGCGCTTCCTGCAGCAGCGCCCCGACGTTGTCCAGATGCGCCAGTAGCCCGGCGGCGTCTTCATAGCCTTCCCGGCAGTGCGCTTCGTCGCCGTCGAAACTGAAACCGTAATAAAGACATTTGGACTCGGTTTCGGTTTTCTCGACGAACTGCTCGCAGAAGGCCTTGAAGGCCTCCATTTCGCCATCGTGAACCTTGAAGTACGGCACGATCGTGCAGCATGTGTCCTCTGTCGCCATCTTCACCTCCTTGCCTCCGAAAAGCGTACCACGCTCTCCAGTCGCCGGATAGGGGGAGCGCGGTGAGGGTGGACGTTTTAGAGGGATATCTGCTTTCGAGGGAAAAGCGGATATTTGTTGGTTGTTTCAGGCCTGATGAGGGTTTGTTTAAAATCATTATATTTTGAACCGAACCTTTACCGGTTACCATTGTATGCTATAATTCACTTTTAGGATTGAGCAAGGCACAGGGTTCGCCCGCAAAGCGAAAAGTAGTGATGCGTTCGTATAATCTGGAAGAGTTGAACCTATTGGTTCTTGAGAAGCATCTGCTGATCAGGAACCTTTTGACTGAGGTTTTCCGCGAGTTTGGGGTATCGACAGTTCAGAGTACTCCAGATCCTGAGATTGCATGGAGCATGTTTCAGCAGTTTCCTGTTGATTTGATTCTGAGCGACTGGACAGAAGGCCTTGACGGAATGTCTTTTCTGCGTCGGGTCCGTCAGAGCGAAGCCAGTATCAATCCGTTCGTTCCGGTGATCGTTTGCACGGCTAATACGGAATACCGCCACGTCTGTTTAGCACGTGACATGGGCATGACTGATTTCCTGGCAAAACCGGTTTCTGCAAAAACTATCTATTCTCGCCTTTGCTCAGTGATCGAGCATAACCGGCCATTCGTCAGGGTTCCGGATTTTTTCGGGCCTGACCGTCGCCGACATGAGGGTGGTGTTTTTAGCGGCACGGACCGCCGCAGGCGTGTCGCCTGACGTCTGACTCTTTTCCCCCGCCACCGCCTTTTCCTTCTACCCCGGCGCATATGGGGCCGCGGAAGGGCGCGATGTTGACACATGGTTACGTTATTCCGCCGGATTGGTCCCCACCGGGTCCACTTCTGGCAATGGTTTTTAGTTGTTCCAGGCAGTCCGCGCGCCCGGCGGCGTAGCCACCCAGTTCCCACCAATCCTCGATGGTTGCCAGCAGTTCGCCGATGCGGGGGCCTTCTTCGATACCCAGCGCCTGCACGTCGGCGCCAGTCAGCGGAAACGTCACGCCCTGCCAGCCGGCGCAGCTTTCCAGCAGCGCGATCCAGCCGTCCGTCCGGAGTCTCGGCAGGCGTGGCGTGATCGCCAATTCCCCGGCCCACGCCAGCAGCGCCAGGTCGCGCACGGCCTCAGACCCGAGCCGGTGCAGCGCGCGCCTGCGGTCGTCTTCATCCATCTCCGGGTCCGGGACCACCGGCGGCGCGGCCAGGGTGCCCAGGCGGAGCGTCTCGGCATTGGACAGCCGCCAGCGTTCGGCGAGACGGCCCGCCCCTTTGCCATCGGTGTCGATCAGCGCCGCCAGCCGGCGTAGCGGGTCCGGTGTCACGGTCTCGATCTTTATGGCGCGGGTTTCCAGCCAGGCGATCATGCGCAAGCGCCCGATGTCACCCGCCTCGTCACCAACCTCGGGCAGGATATGCTCGAACACGCCGATGCCCCGCATCATCACCGCCAGTTCCGCCGGGTCGGGCGATAGCAAAATCTTGAACATTTCGGCCCGCACCCGTTCGCCGGACAGATTGGGCAGTTTATCGGCGTGTTTGCGGCAGGCGGCCATCGCGTCCGGATCGGCGGGCGGGCGTCCGTAGGCGCCGAAAAAGCGGAAAAAACGGAGCAGCCGCAGCACGTCTTCGGTGATGCGCTCATCCGCCTGGCCGACGAAACGGATGCGCCCGTGCGCCAGATCGCTGATCCCGTCGTAGGGGTCGTAGACGTCGCCATCGGGCGTCGCCGACAGCGTGTTGATGGTGAAATCCCGGCGCCCGGCATCGACCAGCCAGTCATCGGTAAAGGCGACCACGGCGCGCCGCCCGTCGGTGTCGACGTCCCGGCGCAACGTCGTGATCTCGAACGTGCTTTTGCCGATGACGGCGGTGACGGTGCCGTGTTTGATGCCGGTGGGAATAACCTTGATGCCCGCGTCCTGCAAAAGGACGGTGACGGTGTCCGGCGGGTCCGGGGTAGCGATGTCGATGTCGGGCATGGCTTTTTCGGATGCCGCCTCGCCGATCAAGACGGGTGGGCGGTGCGCCAGCGCGTCGCGCACACAGCCGCCGACGAACCGGACATCGGCGCCCGCCGCCGTCAGCGCCGCGATCACGGCACGGGTTTCCGGTGCCTCCATCCACGGCTGCGGAGACAGCTTACCGGTCGGTCCATGCGCGGCGGTGAGGGAGACCATGACGGGGCTCCGGGCCTAGTTCTTTTTATAACTGGGCGGCAGGATCTTTCCGCCCTCGAGGCGCGGCGACTGATACGTTCCACTGTCGGGCGGGTCGCCGGACATCAGGGCGATGGTGATCAGCCCCGCCACCATCAACAGGAACCCGGATATCAGGCTCCAGAACAACGGCCCCTGGCGCAGGGCCGGCGGCAGGTCGTCTTCGTGTTCCGGTTCGTGCGTGCGCCGGGCATTCCAGATCCAAAGCACATAAATCAGCGTCGGCAGCACCAGTGGCAGCACATAGGTAAGGAGTATCCGGGTCATTTACGTGTTCAGAACCTCGTACAGATTGACCAACATTCCGGCCGTGGCGCCCCAGATATAATACTCCTCATAGGGCATGGCATGAAACTCGCGAATTTGCCCGCGGATTTCCCGGCTGTGACACTCATGATTGGCCGGGTCGAGCAGGAACGCCAGCGGCACCTCGAAGACGTCGTCGACCTCGAAGGGGTCGGGGCGGACCTCGAAGGGCGGCTCAATGAAGGCGACCACCGGTGTTATGGAAAAGCCCGTCCGGGTGACGTACTGGCCGAGCCGGCCGACGGGTTCCACGCGGCGGGGGTCGAGGCCGACCTCTTCCTCGGTTTCTCTCAGCGCCGTATCTTCCGGCGTTGTGTCGCCGGGATCGGTGTGGCCACCGGGAAAGCTGATCTGTCCCGGATGGTGGTGCAGATGGTCGGTGCGCTGGGTCAGTAGCACAGAAAGTCCGCCCGGGTGATTGACCAGTCCGATCAGCACCGCCGCCGGGGTCAGGTCAGTCCCCGGTTCCATGCCGGGGTTGAGGTCATGGTCGCCGCGGATGGGCGGAATGTCATCGGGGCTGCGGTCCAGCCGTTCGATGATCCGCTCGCGAATCAAAAAGAGGTCCGTTTTGGTCATGTCCAAGGTTATTCCATAGCGTCCAGCTGTCCGAGAGAAAAGAAAACGCCGCCGCTCCAGACACCGAAACGTCCGGTGGCGTCATTTTTTTCCGTTTCGGGGTTTTCTTTAACGCCGAGCGACACCAACTCATAATAGACGGCGCGCGTGATTTTGGCCTCGATGCCGCCCTTCAGGACAACGTAGGGCGCGGGCTCCCCGGTTTCGGGATCGAAAGTGAGCCTGAGCGGATGCTCTTCGCCGATGGTGACGGTGGCGTCCAGGTTGGTCCTGATCGTCAGGGTTTGCTCCGGCCCTTCGCCGGTGGCGGTCAGTTCCACGGCCAGGAACGGTGCGTCCTCGACCTGGATGCGGGCCATTTCGGCGGGCGTGATGAGCCAGTAGGCACCGTCTTCGTCGCGCCGGAGGACGCTTGCGAACAGCCGCACCAATTCCTTGCGGCCAATGGGAGAACCCTGGTGGAACCAGGTTCCGTTGCCGTCGATGCGCATATCGATGTCGCCGCACACGGTCTGGCCGGGTTTCGGGGACATGCCTTTCGGCGGCGCGGAGGAACTGGACGCGCCAAGCGGGCCTCCGGACAATGACGATAAATTGATGGGTACGTTTCCGTTATTACTCATAGTATCATGAAGACCAAGAAACAGGAGGGGACGCCACCGTGACAAAAACCGTCAAAAAGAAGAATACACCGAAACCGGGCAAAAAAAGAAAGCCCCATCCGGCGAAGCCGGAAAAACAACCAAGACCGGCGAAGCCGGAAAAAAAACAAATTCCGGCAAGGCCAAAAAGAGTGTAGCCAATTCGGACGCGCTTATCGACGCCATCGATACGCTGGGCCACGATATCGCCGCCGCCCGGGACGGAATCGGCCAGGTCATTTTCGGCCAGTCCCGCGTCATCGAGGAAACCCTGATCACCATCCTGGCCGGCGGACACCTGCTGTTGATCGGGGTGCCGGGGCTCGGCAAGACGCGCCTTGTCGAGACTTTGGGGACGGTGTTCGGGTTGGACGAACGCCGTGTGCAGTTCACCCCGGACCTGATGCCGGCCGATATCCTGGGCTCAGAGGTGTTGGAGGAATCGGATACGGGAAAGCGGTCGTTCCGCTTCATCAAGGGGCCGGTGTTCAGCCAGTTGCTGCTGGCCGACGAAATCAACCGCGCCAGTCCGCGCACCCAGTCCGCCCTATTGCAGGCAATGCAGGAACACCGGGTTTCCGTCGCAGGCCACTATCACGACTTGCCGTTTCCTTTTCATGTGCTGGCGACCCAGAACCCGCTCGAACTGGAAGGCACCTATCCCCTGCCGGAAGCCCAGCTCGACCGTTTTTTCATGCAGGTGGATGTGGATTACCCGGACATTGAAGCCGAACGCCAGATCATGGTTCACACCACCGGTGAACCGGAAGCGGCCCCCAAACAGGTGATGGACGCCGAAACTTTGATCAAGGCCCAAAAACTGATCCGCCAGGTGCCCGTCGGCGAAAGTGTTGCCGAGGCGATTTTGGAGATCGTCCGCGCCGGGCGTCCCGAAGGCAGTGACATTACCGACGTGCAAAACCATGTGTCCTGGGGCCCGGGGCCGAGAGCCACACAGGCCCTGATGCTGGGCGTCCGCGCGCGCGCCGTGATAGAAGGCCGCCTCGCACCCAGCATCGACGATGTTCTGGCCCTGGCCCATCCCATCCTGCGTCACCGCATGGCCCTGACCTTCTCGGCCCGCGCCGAAGGCGTCACGCTTGGCCGCGTCATCGATAAGATGTGCGAGCGGGTGGCCTGAGAATCGGTTCCGGCACAGGATTATGGCACCCAGCCGTTCAAGCAAGGCCCGCTCACGGGACACCCACCACAAGGCGGAGGAACTGTCCGCCCACCTGCCGGCGCTGATGGTCGCCGCCGAGCGGGTCGCGGCGACGGTGTCCCAAGGCGTGCACGGACGCCGCCGCGTCGGCCAGGGGGAAACCTTCTGGCAGTTCCGGCGTTACGGGTACAGCGATTCGACCCAGTTGATCGACTGGCGGCAATCCGCCAAGTCGGTCCCCATCTACGTCCGCGAGACCGAATGGGAAGCCGCGCAAAGCGTGTGGTTGTGGCGGGACGGTTCGCCCTCCATGTCGTTTAGCTCGTCCCCGTCTTTGCCGGAAAAGACCGAACGCGCGGATCTTTTGCTACTGGCGCTGGCCTCTCTGCTGATCCGGGGCGGCGAACACGTCGCCCTTCTCGGTACCGGAATGATCCCGTCTACGGGGCGCGGCATGTTGATGAAGTTGTGGTCGATGATCGAGGCGCAGGAGAAGAACGGAAAAACCCCGGATGCCAATGGTGCTCCGGGGGGTCTGCCGGGGTTCGAGGCTCTGCCCCGCTATGGCCGGGTGGTCCTGATCGGCGATTTTTTGTCGCCTTTGGATGATCTTCACCGGGCCGTCTCGGCGTTTGCCAATCAGGGCGTCCGGGGCCATTTGGTGCAGGTTCTGGACCCGGCCGAGGAAACCCTGCCATTCGCGGGCCGTGTGCGGTTTGACGGCATGGAAGGCGAAGGTGACGTCCTGATCGGCCGGGTGGAAGCCATGCGCGAAAAATACATTCATCGCCTGGAACGGCATAACCAGGGCATCGAGGCGCTCGCCAAATCCTTCGGCTGGAGCTACGCCGCCCACCATACGGATCATTCGCCGGAAGCCTCGCTGATGGCATTGTATCTGGTGTTGTCGGAAACGGCTGGGCGCTAGGAGATGTTGAGCCTGGGCGCCATTTCCTTTGCTTTTCCCTGGGCCCTGGCGGGACTGCTGGTGCTGCCGGTGATCTGGTGGCTGTTGCGGCTGACCCCTCCTGCGCCATTGATTGTCGCGTTCCCGCCGGTTCGTTTGCTGATGGGGTTGGGCACACGGGAGGAAAGCGCCGCCAAGACTCCGTTGTGGCTGTTGATCGTGCGCCTTGTCCTGGCAGCCCTGGTCATTTTGGCAGCCGCCCATCCGTTGTTGAACGCCGGTGCCCGGATGACCGGCAAGGGACCGGTCATCATTATCATCGATGATGGCTGGGCGGCGGCGTCCAACTGGGCGGCGCGCAAGGCTCTGGCAGCGGGATTTACCGATCAGGCGGAACGGGAGTCCCGTCCCGTGGCGCTGGTGACTACAGCCAGACCCGAAACCGGAAGCCCCGACACAGTGGTCCGCCTGATGCCTGCGGCGGACGTGCGTACCCGCATCGACGGCTTGCAGCCGAAGCCCTGGCCGACGGACCGCACCCGCGCGCTGGCGCCGCTGCTGGCACCCGATGCCTTGGCCGAGATCCGGCCCGGCGACGTGCTATGGCTGAGCGACGGATTGGAGGAAACGCCGGATAAAGATACCTGGGCCATGGCGCGCCTGACCGGGGCGCTGCAACGCATGGGCGGGGTTACGGTGATTAGCGACCCGCCCGGCAAACAGGCGCTTGTGCTTAAGCCGCCGGTCGCCGACGGCGGAACGCTCAAGCTGACGGCGGAACGCCTCACGGCGGAAGGGCTGGCTTCGATTTGGCTTCGCGCTCTGGGCGATAAGGGGAAGCTGCTGGCGCGCGAACCGATGACCTTTGCCGCCGGACGCCCCCTTGCCGAAACCAATTTGACACTGCCGACGGAACTGCTCAACAAGTTGCAAAGGCTGGAAATAGAAAATGCCGATACGGCCGGGGCCGTGATTCTGACCGACGAACGCTGGCGCCGTCGCCCGGTCGGGCTGGTGTCCGGCGCCGGTTCCGGCGTCGATCAGCCCCTGTTGAGCGATCTCTATTACATTGAACGCGCCTTGCAGCCCTTTACCGAACTCCGCCATGGTCGCATTGCCGACCTGTTGAAACGGCCCCTGTCGGTGATGGTTTTGGTCGATCCGGGCCGGCTCGAAAAAATCGAGCGGAACACCCTCGAAGGCTGGATCGATGCCGGCGGCGTAGTGGTCCGGTTCGCAGGTCCGCTTCTGGCGAAGGCGACGGCGGACATTGATGTGCCAGCCGGGGACCTTACAGGCGGGGACGCTACGGGTGGGCTGCTGCCCGTGAAGTTGCGCCAGGGTGATCGGGTGATCGGCGGCGCCATGTCGTGGCGTAAGCCGGCGAAGCTTGCGCCCTTTGAGGCAGCCAGTCCTTTCTTCGGCTTTTCCATTCCGGACGACGTGACGGTTTCCCGCCAGGTGTTGGCGCAACCGGCGTTGGATTTGGCGGAGAAGACATGGGCCCGGCTGGACGACGGCACCCCGCTGGTGACGGCGGAGCAAAAAGGCAAGGGCTGGCTGGTTCTGGTGCACACAACGGCCAATGCTCAGTGGTCGTCCCTGCCGTTGTCCGGCCTGTTCGTGGACATATTGAAGCGGTTGGTGGCGCTTAGCCAGGGGGTCGAAGGCCGGACGGCTGGCGCCAACGCCACCACCCGCCCGCCCCTGGAACCCCTGACCAGCCTGGACGGGTTCGGGCGTATGGGCCCCGCTGCGGCCAACGCACGGGCCATCGCCGCCGAGGACTTCGGCAAGGCCCAGGTATCGCCATCCCATCCGCCGGGGTATTATGGACCCAGCACATCCCGCCGGGCGTTGAATCTGTCGGCGAAGTTGGCACCCCTCAAACCCATTGCAGCACTTCCGTCCGGGGTGTCGCGGGCGTTTTACGGCAAGGTGGTGGAGCGGGACTTCCGGCCGTGGCTGTTGACGCTGGCCCTGGTGCTGGCGCTGTTTGATTTCGCCGCCAGCCTTTATCTCAGGGGCTTGCTTCAGTTTGCCGGGCGGGCCTTTCCCTTTGTTGCCCTGTTGCTTGTTCTGTTGCCCATGGGCGAACTCAGGGCCGCCGACCCGCAAGCCAATGCCTTCGCGCTTGAAAACAGCCTGGAAACCCGGCTCGCCTATGTCCTGACTGGTGACGGAGAGATTGACGAAACCAGCAAAGCCGGGCTGAGGGGACTCAATGTTATTCTCCGGCGGCGCACGGCGGCGGAACTGGGCCCGCCCCAGGGCGTTGATCCGGCGCGCGACGAACTGGCGTTCTTCCCGTTGCTGTACTGGCCGGTGACGTTGGACGGTGTTCTGAACTCCCAGGCGGCGCGCGCCAACGTCAACCGCTACCTGCGCAACGGCGGAACAATCCTGTTCGATACCCGTAGCGCCGAAGGCGGCGCCGATTCCCGGGTTTTGGGACAGCTTGCCCGCAGCCTGGACATTCCGCCGCTGGTGCCGGTCGGTCCCGACCACGTACTGACGCGGGCCTTTTACCTGATTAAGGATTTTCCCGGTCGTTGGAACAGCGGCTCTTTGTGGGTGGAGCGCGCGGGCGAGCGGGTCAACGACGGCGTTTCCCCGGTGATCGCCGGCGGCAACGACTGGGCCGCGGCCTGGGCCATGGATGCGGCGCAGCGCCCGATCTTTCCTGTGGTTCCCGGCGGCGAACGCCAGCGTGAAATGTCCTATCGCTTCGGCATTAATCTGGTGATGTATACCCTGACCGGCAATTACAAAGCCGATCAGGTGCATCTGCCGGAAATCATGAAGAGGCTGGGCAAATGACGAGCACGCTGTCCTTCGCTCCCCTGGTGCCTTGGCAACTGATCGCGGGACTGGCCGTCCTGGGTCTGTGTCTTGCGGGCGTGGCCCTGTTGCGGGGCGGACGGGGATGGGCGCTCCGGGTTTTTGCACTGGCGGTGTTGGCCGCGGCATTGGCCAACCCCCAGGCGGTGCGCGAGGAACGTCAGCCGCAACGGGACATCGCCGTCATCGCCGTTGACCGTTCCGCCAGCCAGGACGTCGGCGGACGCCGCCAGCAAACGGATGCCGCCCTGGCTAAGGTCCGTGAGCGGTTGTCCGGTTTCGACGATCTGGATATTCGTGTTATCGAGGTGGGCAAAGGGTCTGAAATGGTTTCCGGGAGTGCCGCCGAAAAAGAAAGCGGAGGCACAGGAAAAGCCACGGATAAAGAGGGGGGGACCCGCCTGTTTGACGCCCTGGTGCGGGAGACGGCGGAAATTCCCCGCCGCCGGTTTGCCGGCGCGGTGCTGATTACGGATGGACAGGTTCACGATGTTCCCGATGCCGGTAAAAAGGCCGGCCCGGTTATTCCTGGTCCCGTGCATGTCCTGTTGACCGGAAAACCCGGTGAAACGGACCGCCGTCTTGTTATCGAACAAGCCCCCGGATACGGCATTGTCGGCAAGCCGGTTTCCATCCGCTACCGGATCGAGGACCGGCTTGGGAAAAAGGCGGTGTCCTTCACGGACCGCCTCGCCGAGGTGCGGCTTCGCTATGATGACAATCAGGAAATCGTTCAGCGGGTTCCCGTCGGTCTCAACGGGACCTTCAAGTTCAAACTGGACCACGCCGGCCCTACGGTGGTGGAAATAAGCGTCGGCGCCGCGCCTGGCGAACTGTCCACCGTCAACAACAGGGCCTTGGTGAAAATCAACGGCGTGCGCGACCGGCTCAGGGTGCTGCTGGTGTCGGGGCAGCCGCATGCGGGGGAGCGCACCTGGCGCAACCTGATGAAGTCCGATCCCTCTGTAGACCTCGTCCATTTCACCATTCTTCGCCCGCCCGAAAAGGATGACTTCACGCCGCTTCGGGAACTGGCGCTGATCGCCTTTCCGATCCAGGAACTGTTCGAGATCAAGCTGCCGGATTTCGACCTGATCGTTTTCGACCGCTATGTGGTGCGCGATGTCCTGCCGCCGTCCTACCTGAAGAACATCGCTGATTTCGTCCACGGCGGGGGCGCGCTGCTTCTGGCCCTTGGTCCGGAATTTGCCTCTGATCGTTCGCTATACCAGACGCCGCTGGGCAAGATCATGCCGGCCCCGCCGACGGGGCGGGTGCTGGAAGGGGGCTTTCGCCCGCGTCTGACGGAAACCGGTCGCCGCCATCCGGTGACGGCGGGACTACCCGGCTCCGAAACGAAGTCTCCGTCCTGGGGCCGCTGGTTCCGGCAGATCGAAGCGGCGGCCAAGTCCGGGCAGGTCCTGATGCGCGGAAAGAGCGAGCGGCCACTGTTGCTGCTGGAGCGCAAGGGCAAGGGGCGGGTTGCGGAATTGCTAAGCGATCATATCTGGCTCTGGGCGCGGGATTTCGAAGGCGGCGGCCCGCAGGCGGAACTGTTGCGCCGCCTGTCGCACTGGCTGATGAAGGAACCGGACCTGGAAGAGGAAAGCCTGAAGGCAAAAATTTTGGGCGGGCGTCTCATTGTGGAACGGCGCAGCCTGAAGCCGGAGGCCATGAAGGTTACGGTGACCCTTCCCGGTGGTGAAAACCGGACGCTGGAACTGAAAGACTCAAACGACGGCGTGGGGCGGGCGGTGATGTCGGCGGCAGGGCCGGGGCTATACAGGGTTTCCGACGGCACACAAACCGCACTGGCCACCATGGGAGCGCTGAATCCTCTGGAATTCCGCGATCTGCGCGCCACAGATGAAAAGCTTCGCCCCACAGCAAAGGCCAGCGGCGGCGGGGTATATTGGATTGCCCAGGGGTTGCCGGATTTCCGCCGCACCCGGCCGGAACGGGATTCATCCGGTGTCGGCTGGGCCGGGCTGACGGCCAATCGCTCCTTCGTGATTTCCGGCCTTGCCCAGGTGCCCCTGTTGCCGGGGTTGTTGGTTATGATACTGGTGTTGGGCGGTTTGATGACGGCTTGGCACCGTGAAGGCCGCTGAGCACATAGGAAAGGCACATGATTTCCGTAACGGCGTTGCAGAATTTGGGACACTTCAAAAACGACTGGCTGGAGGCGCGCTAGGATGGCATCGGGTTCGAGAAAAGTCGTTATCGCGGCGCTTGCGGGAAATGCGATGATCGCGGTAACGAAATTCGCGGCTTCGGTCTATACCGGCAGTTCGGCGATGATGAGCGGGGGCGTTCATTCGGTCGTCGATACCTGCAATTAAGCCCTGCTGCTGTACGGGATACAGCGTTCCCAGCGTCCTGCCGACGGCGATCACCCGTTCGGGTACGCCCGGGAAATCTATTTATGGTCCTTTGTCGTTGCCATTCTGATTTTCGCGGTCGGCGCCGGGGTGTCCATTTACGAAGGCGTGGAGAAGCTTCTTCATCCGACCCCGGTGAAGGATGTCTACATCAACTATATCGTTCTTGGCGTGGCCTTCGCGTTCGAGGCCGGGGCCTGGTTGATTGCGTTCCGGGAATTCACCCGTGCGAAGGGAGGCATGGGGTATCTGGAGGCCGTGCGCCGGAGCAAGGATCCCGCCCTGTTTACGGTCCTGTTCGAGGATACGGCGGCGATGTTGGGTCTTGTCGTCGCCTTTGCCGGTATTTGGCTGGGACAGGCGACAGGTTTGGTGTGGATGGATGGCGCGGCTTCCATCGTCATCGGCATTATCCTGGCCGTCGTTGCGGCGCTTTTGGCTTACGAATGCAAGGGCCTGCTGGTCGGCGAGGGTGCGTCGAAGGCAGTGATTAAAAGCATTCGTGGCCTGATCGAGATCCATGCCGGCGGAGCCACGATCAATGAATTCCTGACCATGCAATTGGGGCCGGACGACGTGCTGGTGACCATCAGCCTGGATTTCACCGAAAGCCTGAGCGACAATGACGTGGAGCGTCGCGTCAGCGAAATGGAAACCGCTATCAAGACGGCGCATCCGGAAGTCAAACGAGTGTTCATCGAAGCCCAGAGCTTCGCCGCCCATATGCGTCAGTTGCAGGCCGCCACCCCTGACACCGAACAACAGCCTTAAGGAAAGGGGGAAGCCTTTGTGAAAATTCAATTTATCGGTAGCGGCGACGCCTTCGGTTCCGGCGGTCGCCTGAACACCTGCTTTTTGGTTGATGCCGCCGACACCCGTTTCCTGATCGATTGCGGGGCGACGTCGCTGGTCGGCCTGAACCGCTGCGGCGTCGATCCGGATTCCATCGATATGATTTTGCTGTCGCATCTGCACGGCGATCATTTCGGCGGTGTGGCATTCCTGCTGGTACATGCCCATTCCGCGACCAAGCGCCAACGCCCGCTCAAGATCGTCGGTCCGAAAACCACGGAGCAGCGGGTCATGGACTCGCTTAAGGTGCTTTACCCCGGTGCGGAGAATAATCCGTGGCGGTTCGATTTGCGCTTCGAGGAATACGAACTCGAACACGTCTTGAGCGTGGGTCCGGTGTCCCTGACGGCGTACCAGGCCGCCCACTCGGCGGGCGAGGGGCCGGCGTGCGCGCTCCGGGTGACGGTGGAAAGCAAGACGGTGACCTATTCCGGCGATGGCGGCTGGTCCGAAAATCTGGGCCGGGCGGCGTCGGGGGCGGACCTGTTCATCGCCGAGACCAATTTTTACGACAAACCGGTCAGGTTCCACATGAACCTGGTGACGTTGATGGAACACCTCGATGACATTGCCGCGAAACGGCTGATTTTGACCCATATGGACGAGGATATGCTGGAACGCGTCAAAAGCCTGGATTTTGAGACCGCCGAAGACGGTAAAATCATTGAAATATAAGGCATTTTTTAGGATAAGGCGTGGCCCGGAAATAGTTGCCGGGCAGGCCCTGCCGATCGTTTGGCAAAACCCCGCCACACCCCCTCAACAACCATCATAACCCGTTGAAATAAAAAGAATTCTAAGGTTGGCACGCATTCTGCAATTAAAACTGCAACGAAATGCCAACGAACGCCCAAAACGGTCCCTGAACAAAGGGCTGAAAGGCGTTCAAGAGCAAAGACGGGAACAAGAAGAAGGACGGGACCAATGGAAGCATTACGCATTGCGGCCTCGGGAATGATGGCCCAGCAATATAATACGGAAGTGGTGGCAAACAACCTCGCCAACATGAACACCACCGGATACCAACGCCGGCGGACGGAATTTTCCGACCTGATTTACGATGTCGCCGAGCGCAAGCCGTCCAGGTCGTCGAGGGCCGGAAAGATCGTTCCGGGTGGTGTGAAAAGCGGACACGGCGTTCGCATGGCGTCGATCTACCGGGTCAGCGAACAAGGTTCCCTGACATCGACGTCGAACTCTTTCGATCTGGCCATCCAGGGCGATGGCTATTTCCAGATTCTGCTGCCCAATGGCGACACCGCCTATACCCGGGACGGCACGTTTCAGCTGAACGCCAACGGCCAGATGGTTTCGGCCGACGGATTTCCGTTGCAGCCGGGCATCACCATTCCGGTCGGCGCTCTTGATGTTTCCATCAATGGGTCCGGCGAGGTCATCGTCACCGAGGAAGCCGGGCAGGCAGGCAGCAATGTCGGCACCATTCAGATCGCGTCGTTTCCTAACGAAGGCGGACTGAAGGCCATGGGCGCAAACCTCTTTCAGGCGACCCAGTCTTCCGGCCCGGCCACCATCGACAATCCCGGCAAGGCCGGATACGGGTCGTTAATGCAGGGCTTTCTGGAAACCTCCAATGTTGACCCGATTACCGAGATCGCCACCATGATCGCGGCGCAACGGGCTTACGAGATGAACTCCAAGGTGATCCAGACCGCCGACCAGATGATGGGCCCGGCGAGATAACAAACGAGACAACGGGCAATATCCCGGGCCGGGCAATTTACCGGTAACGAAATCCCCCCGGCGGCAAAAATGCGGCCGGGGGATTTTTTTCGACCCCGGTGGCGGTCGTCGTTGCTTCGGGCTACTTCATCCTCCATACAGGCTTCAAAGAGGGAAGGGGCCTATGGTCGGCGAACCACAAGCACAACAATCCGGGACAAGAATTCCGCGCCGGGCAACCGCCACGGTGGTTGGCATTACGACGTTGGTGCAGGCGTTGGCGACCTTGTGCACGCTGGTCCCTGCGGCCATCGCGCCGGAACTGGCCCGCGCCTTCGGGGTGCCGTCGTCGATGATCGGCTATCAGGTCAGCCTGATTTATCTAGGCGCAATTCTGACATCCCTGGTCAGCGCCGGGCTGATCCTGCGTTTGGGCGCGCTCAGGACCAGCCAGATGGCGCTGGCCTTCGCCGGCTCCGGCCTGGCGCTGTCGGCGGTGCCGTCGATGATTGCCTTTGCCGTCGGTTCGGTGATGGTCGGCTTCGGCTACGGTCTGACCAATCCGTCCGCCACGCATCTGCTGATCCGGGTTTCCAGGCCAGAAAGCCGGAATTTTATTTTTTCGCTCAAACAGACCGGCGTGCCCCTGGGCGCCGTGGCCGCCGGCTTGGCGGCGCCGTCGCTGAGCCTGGAATTCGGCTGGCAATGGGCATTTCTGATCATTGCCGCCGTGCCGCTCGCCATGATCGTTGTGGTGCAACCGTTTCACGCCGGCTGGGATCAGGACCGCGACCGGACGGCAACTCTCAGGAAAAACCCGGTCCGTGATCTGGGCATGATCTGGCGCCATCCGGCGCTCAAGCTGATTTCGCTGGCGGCATTTTGTTTTTCTGCCGTTCAGGTCAGCCTGTCGACTTTTGCCGTGACCATGCTGGTGGAAGACCTCGCCTACGGGCTGGTCCAGGCGGGCATCGTGCTGTCGGCCCTGCAGGCGGCCGGCGCGCTGGGCCGCGTGACCTGGGGCGGCGTCGCCGACCGCCTCAGCGACGGCAACCGGGTGTTGGCCGGCGTTGCGCTGATTGCCGTCATCGCCGGGCTGCTGACCATGGTCCTGCAGCCGGGCGGGCCGATCGTCCTTGTCTACACGGTGTTGTGCCTGTTTGGCCTGTCCGCGATCGGCTGGAACGGCGTCTTCCTGGCCGAGGTCGCGCGCCTGGCGCCCGACGGCATGGCCAGCAACGCCACCGGCGGCGCGATGGTCCCGACCTACAGCGGTGTCCTGGTGGGGCCTGCGTCTTTTGCCGTTCTCTATGGCCTGACCGGGCTTTATACCGTGACCTTCGGCCTGTTCGCCGCCGTCAGCCTGATCGGCTTCGTGCTGGTGCTCGGCGCGCGCCGCCGCGAGGCCTGAAATTCTGCCCATACTTGCGGGGGGATTGAGGCTCGGACAAGGCCGGTTTAGACTGCCGCCATGCCTTTTGTTCATAAAGACGCCGCCGGGAATATCCTCGCCGTTTACACCGAACCGGTGGACGGAACGGAGGAAGTCGCGCCCGACGACCCGGGGCTGAAGGCGTTCATCCAGAAAAACCTGCCGACGGCGGGCGGGGGCGTCGATACCGGCGACGACTGGGTCCAGTCGGATCTGGCGCTGGCCCGTGTAATCGAGGATTTGATCGAGGTCCTGATCGACAAGAAGGTGATCATGTTCACCGACTTCCCTGCTGGCGCGCAGAAAAAGCTGCTCGACCGGCGCGGCCTGCGTAAGGAGTTCGACCTTGTCGAAGACTTGTTCGGCGATCCCGACGAAGGCTTCAATAGCGACGACGACAACGAAGGCGGTTTATTGTAACACGCCCTCTTCTTTCAATGCCGAGAGCATCGGCTCATTTGTCCATGCCGAGAGCATCGGCTAGGTTTTCGATACTGTCCGTGATCACGTCCCATCGTTCTTCCGCCTGAAGGTCGGTCTTTTGATCTGGGCCGTATTCCGTCGGCCGGGCGACGAAGGCGGTTTTCATCCCAAAGCTGCGCGCGTGTTTCAGGTCGTAGTTGTGGGCGGCCACCATCATTACCTTTTCGGCGCGCCCGCCAAACAGCTCGACGGCGCCGAGATAAACCTCCGGGTCGGGTTTGTAGTGGTGGAAATTGTCCGCCGACAGGATGCAGTCCCACGGCAGGCCGCTATGGCGGGCCATGTTGGCGAGCAGGAAGAAACTGCCGTTGGACAACGTGCCGATGGTGAATTTCGATTTCAGGCGCGACAATCCGGCGACGGAATCCGGCCAGGGGTTCAGCCGATGCCAGACCCGGTTGAATTCGTCCTTGTCCTCGTCCGTTAGCCCGGTCCCTATATCCCCGAGGCCGAATTCTTCGACGATTTCGTCGAGTCGGTTGCGTTGCAGGGTGTCGTTGGTGGTCCAAGGCTGTTCGCCGCGGCGGATGCGGTCCATGGCCGGGAAATAGCCCGCCCGCCAGGCGTCGGCGAAGGCGTCCCAATCTATTTCGGGCAAATTCTTCTCCCGCGCCAACCGGCGGCCCTCGTCGGCGACGGAGCTGCGCCAGTCGACGACGGTGCCGTAGGTGTCGAACAAAAGGGCGGTGACGCCGGTCAGATCAGTTGCGTTCATGTCTGTGTTGCCTCCTGTGTTTCATACTCTCTTTCGGGATACCCCTTTACGGGGCCGTTCGCCAGCCGTTTAAATAGGGAATGCGTATTCTGTTGGCGATGATCGTTTTTGTGGCTTTGTCCTTTCCGGCGAGGGCCGAACTCGTCGACCTGGAACTGATTCTCGCCGTCGATGTTTCCGGCAGCGTCGATGAGCAGGAAGCCGAACTGCAACGGGCCGGGTACGTCGCGGCGCTGACCGATGACAAGGTGATCCGGGCCATCCGGTCCGGCCGCCGGGGGCGCATCGCGCTGGCCTATGTCGAATGGGCAGGGGATCACGTCCGGAACACGGTTGTCGACTGGACGCTGATCGACGGCGCGGATGCGGCGCGCGCGTTCGCCGGACAATTGAACCGGGCGCCGCTTCGGGTGGAACTGTGGACCTCTATCTCCGGCGCCATTGATTTCGCGCTCGACATGTTTTCGTTCAGCCCCTTTCGCGGCAAACGCCGGGTCATTGATATTTCCGGCGACGGCCCCAACAACGACGGCGGCCTTGTCGACAAGGCGCGCGACCGGGCGGTGAACAAGGGGGTCATCATCAATGGCCTGCCGATCATCAACGGCCGGCCCAGCCGCTACGGCTTTGCGCCGATGCCCCATCTCGACAATTATTACCGGGACTGTGTGATCGGCGGCTTCGGGGCATTCATCGTCGTCGCCAACACCTACAACGATTTCGCCCGCGCCATCCGGCGCAAGTTGATTTTGGAAATCGCCGGACCCCCGGAACTCCATAACCCGCCCCGGACGCCAGAAACCCCGCGAGTCCTCCCGGCGGCGTCCCCCCGGGTAATCCTGGCAGCATCTGACGAGCATCCACCATGCGACATCGGCGAGATCATCCGCGATTCGCGGGAGAGTTTCTGACGCGGGATTGTGGTCGCGCGTCATCTCCGCCTCGATCCGGCTTTCAACACACTGACAAATTTACCTATACTCACGATGTCCCTCACAGGCGAGGGCACGGCTTACGAGCGCCAGCGCAAGGGAGAACACATCATGGCAACCGAGAATTTTTTCAACATCGACGATCCCTCACAGGGAATCTCCCGGCAGCTTGCCGAGGGGATCACGACGCGCGTTTTCCCCGGCGAACAGGCGATGCTGTCGCTGGTGCGCTGCGATGCAAATTCAGCCGGCAGCATCCATTCGCATCCCGAGGAGCAATGGGGAATGTGCCTGGAAGGCAGCGGCGTGCGGAATCAGGACGGCATCGATGTGCCGTTCAAGAAGGGCGATTTCTGGTGCACGCCAGGCGGGGTCAAACATGGTATCCGCGTCGGGCCCGATGGCGCCATCGTGCTTGATATCTTCGCGCCGCCGCGCGCGGAATACAGGAAAGCCGGCTCAGGCTTCGGCGGCTGAAACCTTCAGGCGAATCGCCGTTATAATAAACAGCGGAAATGCGCCTCTCGATCTATGAACGCATTCACAGACTGCCGTGTGTAAGGAGAGGATTTTGAACTTTCTTCCCCCGAGTCCGAATGTCCGCTTATGAGTGCTGCCTCAACTGATCGACGCTCATCCAACGCACCATCGATCGGCCAAAATGGCTTTAATCCTTCTCTGCCTGCCCCTGTTCTATCGCGTTCAAAACCTTTGGCGGTGACAGGGGAAGGGAACTCATGGTTATGCCAATGGCGTTTTCGACGGCGTTGGCGACGGCGGCCGGTGCCGAAATAATCGGCGGCTCTCCGACACCGCGTACGCCATAGGGGTGGTTGGGATTTGGCACCTCGATTAAAACGGCGTCGATCATCGGAACATCAGAGGCGACCGGCATCCGGTAATCGAGGAATCCGGTATTTTGCAAGCGGGCCTGATCGTCATAAACATATTCCTCGTTGAGCGCCCAGCCGATACCCTGAACCGCACCGCCCTGAATTTGTCCTTCAACATAATCCGGAGAAATTGCCCGGCCGACATCCTGAAAGACGGTGTAGCGTTTCGGAGAAACAAATCCGGTTTCCGGATCAACTTCGACATCGACCAGTTGGGCGCTGAAAGCCGCCCCTGCGCCGCCGGCATTGATTTCCGAATGACCAGCGATTGGCCCACCCATTTTTGTCGCCATGCCCGCTAGTTCTTTCAGGCTCAAAGCCTTAATACCGTCACGCCCGGTTTCCGCCTGACCGGCTTCCCAGGTTATTTCTTCAACGGGGATTTCCCACTTTTTGGCAGCAAGGGCCCTCAGCTTGTCGATAATTTCGCGGACCGCGTTGATCACCGCCATGCCCGTGGCGAACGTCGTGCGGCTTCCGGCGGTCAAATGGCTGTAGCCCATGGAGCCGGTATCAGCGACGATCGGTTTGATCATTTCGATATCAATCCCCAACTCTTCAGCGGCCATCACCCGCATCGACGACCGTGACCCGCCGATGTCGGGATTGCCGGTGGCGACGGCAATCGTGCCATCGTCCAGAAGGTTGGCCGACACACTGCTCAGGCCGCCGCCATGCATCCAGTACCCGAGCGCGAAACCGCGACCCTGATTAGGACCAAGCGGGGCTGAATAGTGTTCATGGCTCTTAACTTTTTCGAGCACATCAAGCAGGCCAATCTGGCCATATTTTATACCGCTCAGGCTTTGATCTCCCTCGCGCACGGCATTCTTCATCCGAATATCGACCGCATCCATACCGAGGCGGCTGGCAAGTTCGTTGATCGTGCCTTCTGCCGCAAACGCAGCCATCGGTGCACCGGGGGCGCGGTAGGCGGCAACCTTGGGCCTGTTTACACAGACATCATAACCCGACGCCCTGATGTTCTCGATTGTATACGCCGAAAAGAAGGTTTCGATGGACCGGCCAACCGGCGACCCTTTAAAGGCGCCGGCCTGGTTGTATATATCCACTTCGGCGGCCGTGATCGTGCCGTCTTTTTTAGCGCCCATCCTTATGCGTGTGTGGGTGCCTGATGCCGGGCCAGTGGCGCGGAAAACTTCTGAGCGGCTCATCACCATGCGGACCGGGCGGCCGGTCATTTGCGACAGGCGGATCGCCACCGGTTCAGCATAAATGTTGTTCTTGCCGCCGAATCCGCCACCAATTTCGGAGGCCGTAACGCGGATTCTCGCCATATCCATATTCAAAAGTCGGGCACAAAAGGCGCGAATGACGAAGTGGCCCTGGGTCGTGGTCCACAACTCGACACTGTCATCTTCCGAGGCGGTGGCAATACAGGCCTGGGGTTCAATGTATCCCTGATGAACAGGCTGGGATGAAAATTCGCGCTCGACAATGATATCGGCGCCGGCAAATCCCTTTTCCACATCGCCGCGCCCGCCGGTAACCACCCGGAACACATTGGACGGTTTTTCCGGTTCCGGGTCGACGCCGTGGGTGTACTGATGGTCATGCAATACGGGAGCGTCCGGTTTTGACGCCTCCAGCGGATCAAGAACATGAGGCAACACCTCATATTCAACTTCTATCAACTTGATCGCCGCGCGGGCAATCCGCTCGCTGGTGGCCGCCACTCCGGCGATGGCGTGTCCGTCATAAAGCACCTTTTCACGCGCCAGGACGTTACACGAGATATCATGAAAATCAGTGATAATCGGCCCATAGGGCGGTTTGGTTAACGGGTGATCGGGGATGTCCGCACTGGTGACGACAGCTTTCACACCCTTAAACGCGCGGGCCTTGCTGGTATCAATGGAAAGAATTTTGGCATGGGCATGGGGGCTGCGCAGGATTTTCGCATGCAGCATCCCCGGTACAATCATGTCATCGCCATAGCGTGCCCGGCCGGTGACCTTATCGGGGCCATCGGGGCGACGCGTACGTTTGCCGACCCATTTGAAATTTGTTCCGGCACTGTCCTTGTTGTTCATGACTTGCTTGCCCTCATTTCAACGGCCGCATCGAGAACGGCACGAACGATCTTGTCATAGCCCGTGCAACGGCAAAGGTTCCCGGCCAGCCCGAAACGGACCTCGCTCTCGGTCGGGTCGGGGTTCTTCTCAAGCAAGGCCTTCGCCATAAGGAGGATACCCGGCGTACAGATGCCGCATTGCAGGGCGGCATGATCGAGGAATTTCTGTTGCAAGGGATGCAGTTCGTTGCCCTTGGCCATGCCTTCGATGGTCTCGATATTGGCGCCGTCAAGCTCGACTCCCAGTACCAGACAGGCATTGACCGGACGTCCGTTGAGAATAACCGTGCAGGCCCCGCAATCCCCACTGCCACAGCCGTTTTTCGTTCCCATCATGTGCAGGTCTTCGCGCAGGACATCCAAAAGGGTTTGCTCCGTCGAGCAGGTGAATTCCACTTCGTCGCCGTTAATGGTGGCGGTTACCAGGTTTCTGGCCATCAATTGTTCTCCGCTCTTCGCCAGGCGATCTTTGCCACCCGACAGGCCAGCACCCCAGCCACTTTTGTTCTGAATTCTATGGTTCCGCGTTTATCATCTATTGGAGAGCAGGTTTCACTGGCGGCGGCGGACAAGGCCTCCAAAACGGTGTCGTCGAGTTTATTTCCAACCATGATTTCCGATGCCGCTTCAACCAACCGGGCCGTCGGGGCAACGGCGCCAAGGGCCAAACGGGCCGCCGCACAGGTTCCGTCGGGATTGAGAACAACAGAGAGGCCTGCGCCGACGACGGCGATATCCATCTCGGTACGCGGGATAAATCGCAAATACGCATCGCCGCCATGTTCCGGGGGTTTTGGCAGGGTAATAGAGGTTACAAACTCGCCCAGCCCCAGTGATGTCTGGCCCGGACCCGTCAGAAATTCGCCGACCGGCACTTCCCGTATTCCGTCGGGGCCGGCAATTACGGCCCTCGCCTCTGCGGCAATCAACGCCGGCACGCTATCCGCGGCAGGCGAGGCGTTGCAGAGATTGCCGCCAATCGTGGCGCGGCCCTGAACCTGAGCGGAGCCAATCAGTTCTACCGCCTCAACAACCCCCGGCCACATCGCCTTGAGTTGCTCGTTTTCCCCCAGCTCCGCACCAGTGACGGCGGCCCCGATCCGAACTTGGTCAGGATCAATTGCTATCAGGCGGGTTTCGGAAATCTTTTTGATATCGACAAGCAGCGCCGGTTCAACAAGCTCTTCCTTCATTTGAACGAGAAGGTCCGTCCCTCCGGCGAACACCCTCGCCATTTGGCCTTCCGCGGCCAGCAGAGCGACGGCGACCTCTATCGTTTCCGGGGATTCATACCTCAAATCAACCACGGTTTACGAAGCTCCCTCTTAAAATAAAATTTTGCCCGCCGGATCAAGAACACAACATATTCCGGCGGTTCCCGGTAATTATTAAATCGGCGCCAACCTTAGCCATATCCTCTGATCATAGAAATAGATTTCTCTCCTCCGCCTCCGCATAAGCCTCCATAGGCGGGCAGCTACAGATCAGCTTCCGATCGCCGGCGACATTTTCGATGCGCTTGACCGTCTATGGATAATTATAACTAGTACAAACAACGCATTAATTGGGCCATGCATAAATAAAAAAATAATAATAATTCAGAAATAATTATATTATATTTGTAGGGTTCTTAACGATTCTGTATAGTGATTTCTGGTTTTGCTAAATTTTATTTAATTCAGGTAAAATTTTTAAAAATCGAGTGCCTTGGCATCCGGCAGGTCACAGCCATAGTGGCGGCCATACCCCACGGCGCCAACCTCGCAAGCGGACAATCGGGCATGCGCCTGACACTCCCTCCGCCATTTTCCTCTATCAGGTTTAAGGATTTCACCATGAGCACACCCAAAGCGACGACACCCTTCGTAACCGGCCTGATCGCCGGAGCCTCCATCATCGTCGTTCTCGGTTTCTCCAACGGCTGGGTAGTCACCGCCGAAGCCAACAGCAGCCAAGTGAAGGACGCCTGGGTCGGCGCCCAGGCCGCCGTCTGCGTTTCGCTGGCAGAGGCCCACCTCAAAGCGACCAAAAGCACCGTCAGCCTCGACGGATATCAAACCGACGCCAACAAGGCGCGCGACGATCTGGCGAACACCTTCGCCGTCGTCCTGCCGGGTGAGAAGACGGCAGAATCGATCGTCATTACCGCCTGCGCGCGGAAGCTCAACAAGTCCAAGGTCTAGTCTTCAAGGTCTAACCTTATGTGTCCCCTTTTTCCCCCTATTCGTAACGGGTCCTCCCCTACGTCAGTGATTTTAGGTGAGCGTGCGGGGAATCTACGGCGAGCAGTGATGCAGGATAGGGCGCTCCAGGGTTAGGTCGAGGACGTAGGAGAACCTGGACGCGAAGATCAGCAGGGTGCCGTCGTGAAAAAGCCCGCTACTCCGCCGCCTCCTGATACGCCTCCATCGGCGGACACGAACAAACCAGATTCCGGTCGCCGGCGACGTTGTCGATACGCCCGACCGGCGGCCAGTATTTGTCGTCGTGCAGTTCGGGCAGCGGGAAGAACGCCTGTTCGCGCGAATACGGGTGCGGCCAGTCGTCTGCGACCAGTTGGTGATGCGTGTGCGGCGCGTTGACCAGCGGGTTGTCGTCGGCGGGGAGATCGCCGTCCTCGACCGCCTGGATCTCGGCCCTAATCGTGATCATGGCGTCGCAGAAGCGGTCCAGTTCGCGTTTCGATTCACTTTCCGTCGGCTCGATCATCAGCGTGTCTGCGACCGGGAACGACATCGTCGGCGCGTGAAAGCCGTAATCGACCAGCCGCTTGGCCACGTCGTCGTTGGTGATGCCTGAGGTTTCCTTGACGGGGCGCAGGTCGATGATGCACTCATGCGCAACCAGACCGTTCTCGCCGGTGTAGAGCACCGGGAAGTGGTCGTTCAGGCGGTGCGCGATGTAATTGGCGTTGAGGATGGCGACTTCGGTCGCCCGTTTCAGCCCGTGCCCCTTCATCATGAACATGTAGGCCCACGAAATCGGCAGGATGCTGGCCGAGCCCCAGGGCGCGGCGGACACCGTGCCGATGGTTTCCTTGCCCGCCGCTGCCGGGTTGACGGCTTCGACCAGCGGGTGGTCGGGCAGGAACGGCGCCAGATGGTGCAGCACGCCGATTGGGCCGACGCCGGGGCCGCCGCCGCCGTGCGGGATGGCGAAGGTCTTGTGCAGGTTGAGGTGCGCCACGTCGGCGCCGATCTCTCCCGGTTTACTAATGCCGACGAGCGCGTTGAGGTTGGCGCCGTCGAAATAGACCTGGCCGCCGTTGTCGTGGATGATCTGGCAAATCTCGCGGATCGCTTCCTCGAAGACGCCGTGCGTCGACGGATAGGTGATCATCAGCGCCGACAGTTTATCGGCGTGTTCCTTCGCCTTGTCGCGGAGGTCGCCGAGATCTACGTTGCCGTGCTCGTCACACGCGACGACGATGACGCGAAGCCCCGCCAGATGGGCGCTGGCCGGGTTGGTGCCGTGCGCCGACGCCGGGATCAGGCAGACGTCGCGCGCACCCTCACCAAGGCTTTCCTGATATTTTCGGATCACCAGCAGGCCGGCGTATTCGCCCTGTGATCCGGCGTTGGGCTGCAAGGACATGGCGTCGAATCCGGTGACCTCGCACAGCATGGCTTCCAGTTCCTCGAACAACTGGCGGTAGCCTTGCGCCTGCTCGAGCGGCGCGAAGGGATGCATGGCGGAAAAATTGCGCCACGTCACGGGGATCATCTCGGTCGCGGAATTCAGCTTCATGGTACACGACCCCAAGGGGATCATGGCGCGGTTGAGGGCGATGTCCTTGGCGGCCAGACGCCGGAGATAGCGCATCATTTCCGTTTCGCTGTGGTAGAGGTGAAACACCGGGTGTTCAAGATAGGGCGTGCTGCGGATCAGGTCTTCCGGGAAGCCTTCGCCGGCGGTCTCATCCATGGCGTCGATGCTCAAACCCTCCGAGCCGCGGGTCGAAAACACCTTCCACAGCGCCGTGATGTTTTTGCGCCGCGTCGTTTCATCGAGCGAAATCCCCAGCCGGTCGCCATCAATGAGGCGCAGGTTTATGCCTTGTTCGCGGGCGCGCGCCGCGATGGCCCCGGCCTGTCCCGGCACGACGACGGTCAGGGTGTCGAAAAAGGCTTCCGTTTCGATGTTGAAGCCCATGGATTTCAGCCCTTCGGCCAGAATGCGGGTCATCCGGTGTACCTTGCGGGCGACTTTCTTCAGTCCGTCGGGGCCGTGATAGACGGCGTACAGCCCGGCCAGCACGGCGAGCAGCACCTGCGACGTGCAGATGTTGGACGTCGCCTTTTCGCGGCGGATGTGCTGTTCGCGGGTCTGCAAGGCCATGCGCAGCGCCGGGCGGCCGGCGGAATCCACCGACACGCCGATGATGCGGCCCGGCATTTGGCGTTTGTATTCGTCGCGGGTGGCGAAAAACGCGGCGTGCGGCCCACCGTAACCCATCGGTACGCCGAAACGCTGCGACGAGCCGACGACGATGTCGGCGCCGAGTTCGCCGGGCGGTTTCAACAGCGCCAGCGCCAGCAGATCGCTGGCCACGGTGACCAGCGCGCCTTGTTCGTGGGCGGCCTCGATGACGGGCGTGATGTTGCGGACCTCACCGGTGGTGCCGGGGTATTGCACCAGAACCCCGAAGGCCTGGTGTTGGCCGAGGTCGTTGAACGGATCGCCGACGACGATGTCGAAGCCGAGGTTGCTGCCCCGCGTCCGGACTACGGCGATGGTCTGCGGGTGGCAGTCGTCGGCGACGAAGAAGGTGTTGGCGTCGGTCTTGCAGAGCCGATGCGCCATGGTCATGGCTTCAGCCGCCGCCGTGCCTTCATCGAGCAGCGAGGCGTTGGCGATGGCCATGCGGGTCAGGTCCATCACCATCTGCTGAAAGTTCATCAGGGCTTCCATGCGGCCCTGGCTGATTTCGGCCTGATAGGGCGTGTAGGCGGTGTACCAGCCGGGGTTCTCCATCACCGTGCGCAGGATAACGCTGGGCATCTTGGCGCCGTAGTAGCCCATGCCGATCATCGACACGAAGACCTTGTTGCGTTCCGACATGCGGCGCAGGTACGACAGGGTGCCGCGTTCGGTCTTGTCCGAGCCGATGTCGAGGGGGCGCTCGGTGATGATGCTTTTCGGCACCGCCTTGTCGATCAGGTCCTGCATGGTTTTAAGACCCAGGGAGCCCAGCATGTCTGCGACCTGTTCCTCGCTGGGGCCGATGTGGCGGCGGATGAAGTCGTCGCGTTGTTCCAGATCGCCGAGCGTGTCGCGTGTCATTAGCCAAGCTCCTCGACATAGGCCTTGTAAGCGGCTTCGTCCATCAGATCATCCAGTTCACTGGCGTCGCTGAGGGACAGTTTAAAGAGCCAGCCCTCGCCGGTGGCGTCTTCGTTGACCTTGCCCGGATCGGTGTCGAGATCGCCATTGGTCTCGCTGACGTCGCCCGACGCCGGGGCATAGACCTCACTCGCCGCCTTGACGGATTCGATGACGCAGGCCTCGTCGCCCCTGGCCAGCGTCTTGCCGGTGTCGGGCAGTTCGATAAAGACGATCTCACCCAACTGGGACTGGGCGTAATCGCTGATGCCGATCACGGCGGTGTCGCCTTCGACGCGCACCCATTCGTGCTCCTTGGTGTATTTCATGGACATGGCTGTAATCCTTCAACGTTAAATCACGGTTTGTAATAGCGTTGGTCTACGAACGCCAAGCGGTGGACGCGGCCGGGCAGGGCCTTGCCGCGCACCATCAGGTTGACTGGTGTGCCGGGTTCGGCGTGGGCGGCGGCGACGTAGCCCATGGCCACGGGCCCGCCGACGGACGGCCCGAAGCCGCCGCTGGTGATCTCGCCGATGGTGTTGCCATCGGTGTCTTCGATGACGGTGTGGGCGCGGGCCGGGGCCTTGCCGTCGGGCCGGATGCCGACGCGCTTGCGCTCCGTGCCGCTGGACAGGTGTTCGAGGATAACATCGGCGCCGGGGAAGCCGCCTTCCTCTCGCCGGCGTTTTCCCAGGACCCAGGAAAGCCCGGCCTCGATAGGCGTCGTCGTTTCGTCGATGTCATTGCCGTAGAGACAAAGCCCGGCTTCGAGGCGCAGCGTGTCGCGCGCGCCGAGACCCGCCGGCGCGACGTCGGCGTCTTCCAGAAGGGTGCGGGCCAGCGTTTCGGCGTCCCTGCCTGCGACGGAAATCTCATAGCCGTCCTCGCCGGTGTAGCCCGACCGGGTGACGAAGGCCACCACGCCGTTCAGATCCATTTCCGTCGACGACATGAAGGGCATGGTCCGGGCGTCGGCGTTCAGGCGGGTGAGCACGTCTGACGCGTTGGGGCCTTGCAGGGCGATCAGCGCCCGGTCTTCGAGAATTTCCAGTTTCGCCCTGTCGCCGAGATGCCTTTCCATGTGGGCGAAATCGGCGTCCTTGCAGGCCGCGTTGACGACCAGGAACAAACGATCACCAAGGTTCGTCACCATCAGGTCATCGAGAATGCCGCCGTGATCGTTGGTGAACACGGTGTAGCGCGTGCGGCCAACCGCCAGCCCCTGAATGTCTCCGGGCAACAGGGTTTCCAGCGCCTTCGCCGCATCTTCACCATGCAGGAAAGCCTGGCCCATGTGAGACACATCGAACAGGGAGGCGGCGGAGCGGGTGTGCAGGTGCTCGTCCATGATGCCGGCGGGGTATTGCACCGGCATGTCATAGCCGGCAAACGCCACCATCTTGCCGCCCAGTTCCACATGCAGCGCATGGAGTGGCGTTTGCTGAAGGTCTTGTGTGGGTTGATCGTTCACTTAAAGGCTCTCCCGAAACGGTGGCGGTTAGCCCGGCTCGAAGATTCGGCAGGCGGTCAGGCCTGTAAACAACGTCCCGGCGCCCCCTCTGTCTTGGAACCTGAAAGATTCCCCCGTTGGCACGTCTTGGTCTCGAAGCCGACGGGGTTACATCTTCGGTGGGGTCAGGCGCCACCCATATCCGGTGGCCGTTTCCGGTGCCTGCCCGCTTTCCAGAGCCTCATCACCCTGCGGTTCTGGTGCCTGAGAGTTTCCGGGGCGGTTGCTCCTTCGGCGCCGATCATAACCTGTCGCGGGGACGGATTGAACAACCGGTCTCTCCCGCAGGGCTCATCTGAGAAAACGTAATACTTTCCCTGCCTCAAGAGTGACATGAGGACGCCCCCATGGTCAATAAGAACGGGGGCAACATGGTAGGGCGGGAACGGGGCGCTATTTGCGGGCGCGCTGGAGCTTCTCGCGGTTGTAGTGCACCTCATCGCGGGTCAGCGTCAGGCCGACGAAAATCCGGTAATAGCGGCTGGACCGCTTGGCCAAAATGGGAAGTTCCAGGGTGACCGGTTTATTGGAAAACCTGATTCGGGTCTGGTTGCCGGGAAAGGCCACGACCAGGGGAAAGGCTTCGCGGTAGAGAATTTTCCGGTCCGGGTCGACGACGCTGATGAAATAATCAAAGCGCGCCTTGCTGTCCCGGTTGGCGGGGCCCCGGCTGGCGATATAGTCCAGAGTGACGTCCACATCCAGGGTGCCGGTTTTGGTCTGCTTGTCGATGTTGCTGAGGCAGCCCAGCTTGACCCCGGTTATTTCCCCTTCGTAATTGACGTCGACAAGATCGCGTCCGGGGCCGTCGCGGAACTTGATCAATTTAGCGGCATCGGCGACGACGCGATAATCCGGGCACTTCAGAATGACGGGACTGGCGAATTTGTCTGCGACGTATTGATAACCGCCGCACGCGCTGAGCCCCAGGCTCAGAACACCCGCCAGAAGAACAGGAAAAAGTCCTTTTCCAAGGCCTGGCCGAAGGGAAGGGAACATACCGCCGGAACCGGCTGTCGTTACAAGCTGGAGTGGCTGCCGTCGCAAAGTGGCGCATCCTTGGTTTTCTTGCATCCGCAGAAAAAAACCGTTCCGGTCTTGTCGGCTTTGTAGGGAAGCGGTTTGAAACCGGTGCCATCGTGGCTGCCGTCGCAGAAGGGTTGGGAGGCGCTTTTCCCACAGGTGCACCAGGCATAGGTTTTGCCTTCTTCGACGTCTACGCCATAAGGCGATGTTTGGGCTATGACGGCTTCATCCATGGGTTTTTTCCTTCGGAGCAGATTGTTCGTTGCTAAAATATTTATTGAACGAAGGCGACTTTAAATCAGCGGCCCAATGGCGGCAAGGTCGGGCCTTCAGCGGGCGTCCCCATTAGCGGTATTGCCGAGGCCGGCTTTTCCAGGGTTGACCAACTCGATCAGAGTTGCGGCCAATCGCCCGAAGGCCCGCGCCCGGCCCCAGGCATTGTCGATCGACCGCGCCACGCTCAAGCCGTGGTCAAAGGCTGCCCAGGCGGCGACTTCCTCGCCTTCGGCGGCGTGGCGGGCGGCGATATCACTGAACATCCAGACCCGGCTGAGCGTACTTTTGATCTTGCCCGATGCCCGGTTGGCCCTGGCCTTGGTACGCTGTGCGCCTCGGTCGTCGCCGGCGCGGATCTGTTCGGCGGCGATGGCCCAAAGGGTGTGTGCGCGAAGCTGGTTGTCGTCGATTTCCTCCGCCGATTCGATAGCTTTCTGAAAAATCTCCGGTGACCTGGTTTTGCTATCCGATAGCTTTCCAATCCCGGCGGTGGCCAGCGCCACCCGACTGACGGCATAAGACCGCGCGTAGGGAAGTTTGATCTTCTTGATCGCCGCCAAAGCTCTGTTCAGGGTGATCTCTGCGTCGGCAAGGTTGCCGTTTTCCGCTTGGGTCAGTGCGATCTGGCCCAGCACCACGGCGCGAAAGCGGACTTCTTCGATGGTATTCGCCGTCGCCAGGGCCGCCGCCGCGTCACCGGCTTGCGCCTGTTTGGTGGCGGCGGTGATTAAAACCGGGGTGCGGTTGGAATTTTCAGTCACATCGCTCAACACCGTCATGGCCTGGGCCAGTTGTTCCGTTTCCGCGAGCGCCTTGGCGACGTGACGAAGGGCAACGCCCAGGTTGTTGCCCCTAACGGCCTTGCGCGCGAAGGCTTCGGTTTCTTTAAGGATTTCTCCGGCCTGTGTGGTGTCTTTGGCGTGGGCTAAGATCACGGCGGCGCGGGCCTGAAACGATATCCGCAAAAGCTGATCGTCGAAATTTTCCAGGTTTTTCAGCAACCGGGCCGCGGTGGTTTTCGCGGCGTTGAGGTTCCCGCGTTGGACCTGAATGTCGGCGATGGCGGCGAGCGCTTCGGACTGTTTGACCGGCTCGGAGATAATATCGGCGGTGGCCAGCGCCTGATCGTTGAATTCGGACGCCGCCTGTGCTTCGGCGATATCGCGCAACGCGACGATGATCAATCGCGGATCCTTGATGCGGCTGGCGGTGTTCATGGCGTCCGGCCCCAGCCCGGCGCGCGCCTGGGCGACGAGAATTTCGCCTAAGGCCCAATCCCTTAGTTCGGCTTTGAACACGGCTTTGGCGCTTTCCAGGGCCTCGGTCAGCAGACAACGTACGGTAATGTTTTCCAGGCACGCCGTCTTGTCGCGAGTCGGGTCGGCGATGTCCTCCTTCTTGCCGGTGACAAGGTCGCGGGTGGCGGGGTGCCTCAACAGGGCATCGCGCGCCGCGCTCATGTTTTCGATGCGGACTTTATCGAGGCGATTGAGCAGAAGCCGGACCTGAATGGAGTTTTCCAGTTCCTCGACCAGCTTCTTGTTGAGGCGGCCGGTCACCTTCATGCCGGTGGTGGCCTGATAATTCCGGATCGCGGCCCGGGTCGTTTGTGACATTCGGCCGTCGACCGGCCCCCGGTATATTCCCAGCGTCGACAGAGCCTTTTGCACTCTGAGCACCAGATTGTCGGCCTTTTCGGGCCGGGCATCCGGTGCGGGAATTTCCCCCGTCGGCCGGGCGGCGATTTCGATCATGGCGGCGGAGGCGCCATAGGCTTTCTCGCCGAAAGCCGTTCCGGCAAGAAGGGCAAGTCCGACTAAAAATCCGGCAGGGAAATGGCGGTAAACGGGGTTGGCTTTTATAAAGGGCATTATTTTTTAAACATTCAGGGGGAAGCCAGGGGAAGTCAGAGGACAGTCGGGGCGTCTACATACGATGGTGTTACTATACATTTTGCCGGACTCCAAGGCCATCATCGGCCTTGCCAGTTTGGCGGCGGTTCCGTAAGAGAAACGGAACATTTGGGTGATGCATCATGGCTGTCTATACGGAAGTCGGCGACGACGAACTGGTCGAATTTGCCGCCGAATACGATATCGGCGAGGTTTTATCGTGCAAGGGCATCGCCGAAGGCATCGAAAATTCCAATTTCGCCCTGACCACGGCCACCGGCAGCTACATCCTGACGCTGTACGAGAAGCGCGTTAACCCCGACGATCTGCCGTTTTTCTTAGGGCTTCTGGACCATCTGGCCGACGCCGGTATCCCGTGCCCGACGCCGGTGCATGGCCGCGACGGCCAGGCGCTACGTCAATTGTGCGGCCGGCCCGCCGCCATCGTCACCTTCCTGGCCGGCATGTGGCCCCGGCGCATTGCGCCCGACCACACCGCCGAGCTGGGCCGGGCGCTGGCGGAGTTGCATCTGGCCGGGGTCGATTTTCCTATGACGCGGACGAATGATCTCTCCATCAACGGCTGGCGGCCGCTGCTGGCGAAGTCGGAATCCCGCGCCGATGAGGTCGCGCCCGGACTGGCGGCGGAATTGAGCGCCGCGCTGGATGTACTGGAAAAGAACTGGCCGAGCGGCCTTCCCGGCGGCGTCATTCACGGCGACCTGTTTCCGGACAACGTGTTCTTCCGCGACGGGCGGCTGACCGGGCTGATCGACTTCTATTTCGCCTGCAACGACATGTTCGCTTATGACTTAGGCGTCTGCCTCAACGCCTGGTGCTTCGAGCCCGACCTCAGCTTCAACATCACCAAGGCCAGGCGTTTGCTGACGGCGTACCGCAAGGTGCGGGACTTTTCCGCCGACGAACTGGACGCGCTGCCGCTGCTGGCCAGAGGGGCCGCCATGCGGTTTCTGGTGACGCGGCTTTATGACTGGCTCTATACGCCCGCCGACGCCATGGTCACCCGCAAAGACCCGCTGGAATACTTGGCCCGGCTCCGCTTCCATGCAGGTATTAGCGGCCCCGCCGATTACGGACTGGATTAGGGGGCGGGACGGAAGCGATGTCGAAAGAGTCCGCAGAGCGGGTCGAAATCTTCACCGACGGGGCGTGTCAGGGCAATCCCGGCCCCGGCGGCTGGGGCGTGTTGTTGCGCTGGCGCGGCACGGAGAAGGAGCTTTATGGCGGCGAGCCGGACACCACCAATAATCGCATGGAACTGATGGCGGCGATCCAGGGCCTGGAGTCGCTGACACGGAACACTCGCGCCAGCCTGACGACCGACAGCACCTACGTCCAGAAGGGGATCACCGAATGGATCCACGGCTGGAAACGCAACGGCTGGCGCACGGCGGCGAAAAAACCGGTCAAGAACAAGGACCTGTGGCAGCGCCTGGACGAAGCGCTTCAGGACCACGACGTTGAATGGCACTGGGTCAAGGGCCACTCCGGCCACACGGAAAACGAACGCGCCGACGAACTGGCGGTTCGTGGCGCGGAAGAGGCGGCAGGGTAGGTCTAGACATCAAAGCCCACCCGGCATGACACACCGATGCGGGCGGCCTCGAACGACCCAGGTTCGTCGATTTTAGGGCGCGGTTTTGGCGTAAAGGTTCAATGAAAACCATTTTGGGAACCCTTGGCAGGCTTGCCTGGAACCATCCAGAACAAGATCGCCGGCCGTTATGGATTCCTGTAATTTCCGCGCGCCCATCCAGATTTCGGTTAGGGTGCGAATGTGGGACGAGACGGTCCTGCTGACCCTGGCCGGCTATTTCCTGTCCCCCTCGGGCGGCGCAACCAGCGTGATGAACAAAACCTGACGGCGGTCCGGGAACCAAAGTCCCAACATAATGGCCGCGACGTAAGGCACGCCGCCGGCGCCGCCCAGAGGAAAAGAAAGATCCAGCAACAGGATTGTGAGCGCAAGAACAAGCGCCAGGCCGAACATTGCATATTTTTTCAATAGTTCGGAGAAAGCCATGGAACCTCGGCTAGGTAACAAACGAACAGTATTACAATGCCGTAGCAGCAATAGTTGATTATTTTAATCAGTTATTTGTGACCGGTCCGTTTCATTCCATTTCAATGTATGTCAGGGGCAAAATCCCTTTACGTTGGGCGCGCGAAACCAGTCACAGGCCCTAGTTTGGGCCGTGACCCATGGCCGAACCGGCCGCAAGGCGGACACGGAAGCCTACGGGATATTGCGACGGCTCAGGCGGGTTCCCCGCCTGCAAGCATCTTGGCGGACATGCCGACCAACACGAACAGGGCAATGATGGCGCCATAGGGATCACCGTAAGGCAGCAGCCCGAAGAGGCCACACCACAAATCCCAGGCTTCGAGCACCATTGTTTGGAATGCGTAGAACATTTCGTTTTTCCTTTCGGTAACACCGCCGCCATGGCTTTCGCCTTAGGCCGGTTGTTTTGCGTCCCACCGTTTCCAGTGGTTTGCCTTTTCGAGGGAAACCGGATCGCCCCTAGACACTTTGGGTGGGGGCGTCCGCCCGCGACGTTCGAGTATTACCCTAGGTCAAAAGGATTAGGCGGTAAGTGATATCCGTCACATTCCAGGAAAAAATGCACCGGCGGACCCGTTAAAGCTCGCCCAGCATGACCTCGGCGCTGGTGGTCTCGAAGGTGCCGGGCTCGTCGATGTGCAGACTTTCGACCGTGCCGTCGTTGACGACCATGGAGAACCGCTGACAGCGCACACCGAAGCCCTTGGCGCTCATGTCGATGTCGAGTCCGGTGGCCTTGGCAAACTTGGCGCTGCCATCGGCCACCATCATCACCTTGTCACCGACGTTCTGTGCTTTGCCCCAGGCGCCCATGACGAAGGCGTCGTTGACGGCGATGCAGACGATGGTGTCGATGCCCTTGGCCTTCAGCGCGTCGGCGTTGTCGACGTAGCCAGGCAAATGGCGGGCCGAGCAGGTGCGGGTGAATGCGCCCGGAAGACCGAAAATGGCGACCTTTTTGCCGGAGAAAATCTCGTCGGTGGCAATGCCGCCGGGGCCGTCCTGGGTCAGGATGCTGAGATCGACGGCCGGAATTTTATCGCCTGTAGAGATAGTCATTGGATGTTCCTTTAAGACTTTGGTTTGTGTGTTTCCTGAGATGTCGTTCTAGCAGGTTTCGAAGCCCGCCCCAAGGCGTCCAGAATTTCGCTCCGGCTAAGCAGTTCGGGCAGCGCCACGCCTTCAGGCGCGCCCGGTCCGTAGACCGCGTTAAAGGGAATGCCGTAGCGCTGATAACGCGCTAGATAGGACGAAATTTTGGCGTCTGGGCGGGTCCAGTCGGCCTGCATCATCACCACGCCCTTCGACTTGAACGCCTGGATCATGGTGTCCGTGTTCAACACCAGCCCCTTGTTGACCTGACACGTGATGCACCAGTCCGCCGTGACGTCGACGAACACCGTTTTGCCCTGTTGGACCAGTCCGGGGATTGCGGCCTCGTCGAAGGGCGTCCACATTTTACCGAGCTCTCCGTTGCCGGAAAAAGACGGTCTTCCCGCGCCATTAGACCCGTTCGCAGGCGCGATGCCGAGCCAGCCGGGGATGAGAAACGCCACCAGCACAGCCAAGGCGATGCCAATGGGCGCGCGCCGTCCGGCCCCTTTTGGCGCATAACGGCCAAGCACCAGCAGTCCCGCGCCTGCCGCCGTCAGCCCGGCTACGGCAGCGGCGGCGGAAACGCCGATATTGGTCGCCAGCACGCTCAACAGCCAGACCCCGGTGGCGACCAGCGCTAGGCTGAGGATGCGGCGCAACGTGATCATCCACGGCCCCGGCCTGGGCAGCCGCGTCGCCAGTCCGGGGAAGGCGGCGACGGTTAGGTAGGGCAGCGCCAAACCGATACCCAGCGCGGCGAATACGGCGGAGATTTCGCCCCAGCCCCGGGCCAGCGCGAAGCCGACGGCGGTGCCCAAGAACGGCGCCGAACAGGGCGTCGCCAGCAGGGTGGCGAAGGCGCCTTGCAGGAAATGTCCGCCCAGCCCGTGCACGTGGCTGGCGTGTTCGCCGAGATCCGAGACCCAGACCGGCAGGCGGAATTCAAACAGGCCCCACAGATTGCAGGCGAAGGCGACGATCAGCAGCGTCATGGCGATCAGGAACCACGGTTGCTGGAACTGGATGCCCCAGCCGACGATCATGCCGCCGCCCTTTAGCGCGATCAGCGCGCCGGCCAAAATCATAAAAGCGAAGACGATACCGGCGGCCGACGCCAGGAAGCTGAGGCGCACCAGTCTGCGTTCGCCGCCGCCATGCTTGACCACGCTCAAGAGCTTGATTGACAGCACCGGCAGGACGCAGGGCATCAGGTTGAGGATCAGGCCGCCCAAGACGGCAAGCCCGAGGATGACAAAGAGTGACGGCCCCGCGCTAGAGCGCTCAGTAGCGGCCTGGGCCTTGGCCGCCGTTCCGCTGGCGATGGATACCGTTAGATTTCCTTCCGCGCTGCGGTCTCCGTCGACGATGGTCAGGGTCAGATTTCGCCCGGCCAGGACCTCACCAACCTTGTCGTCGAGGTATTTGAGTCCGAACACGCGCATTTCCAGGTCCGCCGTGCGCCCATCGGGGCCGGAGATGACGTTGGGCCGGGAAAAGGAGAGCCCGCCCGGCCCTTCCGGATAAGCGTCGGGCGCCTGGAAGGGGAGCGCGGCGCTCGCCTTAACGCGAAGCCACGTGGTCTTGCCTTCGAGCCAGGTTTCCGCCCCGTCGATGGACAAACCGTGGCGCTTGCCATCGCCCGGCACGGTGACGGCAAAGCGGTTAATCAGGTGCGCGAAAGGGCTGGGCTTGCCGTCGCCGGGGGCAAGGGTCAGTGCGACGGTGGCGTCGTAGGGAATACAGATGTCGTCGCACACCAGATAGCGGATGGCCCCGGCCAGATGCAAAGGCTTCGAGGCATCCGCGCGCCGCACGGTTATCGGCAGGACGACTTCTTTTTTGTAGCCCAGTGTTTCCAGCCCGATGACGGAAAACCGTTCCGGAGCGGGCCATCCGAGGACCGCGCTTTTCAGGTTCTCAGACCGGCTCCAGTCCACTTCGGGTGGGAACCCGGCGTCGCCGGGCGAGCGCCAGTAGATTTTCCAGCCCGGCTGCATCTTGAAATGCAGGCCCAGCGTCAGCGTTTCGGACGGCCCCGCCGTTGCAGTGGCGGAGACGATGCGGAGCGCCGTTTGGTCGGTCTTAAGCCAGCCGGAGGTTCCCGGCTCTCCGGTATCCTTCAGGTCCTTGAAGGCGGTGATGGGGCCGGGAGCTTTGGCCTCGGCCCGAGCCGGGCCGAAGACCATCAGGGCGATGGCCAAACACGTGCCCAGATAAACGCCCAGATAACCGCCCGGGCCGGACATCAGCCGGTTCCGGACGTTCGGATTTTTTGTCTCTCGCGGGGTCATTCTTGCGGCCATCAGTTCCTTGTACGCCGCCTGAATATCCGGGCGCGCGTTTGCGGGATCATATAGCCATCCGCGCGGCAAAAACACGCCTGAAATTGCCCTTCACGCACAGTTGAGCGGGCGTGTGATCGGGTTTTTCTAAAAAAACATAAAATTTTATGCAAATAAAACTAAATAAAAATAATTTCAAAAGTGACAAACGTCACAGTAAATAAAATTATATCCTGTGTAAATGCGACATAGAGGACATCAAATATTACAAAAAACTCCTATTATTGTGCTCTTTCCAAAATAATTAGTATTAATTCCATTTATAAAGGAAAGGCCCATGGTCAGGAAATCCGAAAAGCCCGGTATTCGCAAAGAAACCCCGCCGCCGAAGGGCGAAAAAGCCGGCTCGGCCCCCGAAATAGAAAAAGAGACCGGGGAAGAGGGTGAAGAGGAAGCCGTGGAAGCCTCCTCCAAGGACCCGGCCGTGGACGATACGGGTGTAGAGACCGCTGAAGAAACCGGCGAAGATGGCGGAATTACGGTTTCGAAAGAGGTCTCCGATACCATTCGCGACCTTCTCCGCGGTGAAGATTGGGCGGCCGGCCTTGACGGGTTGGAGGATACGGGCGGGGTCACGGTTCCTACAGAGGATACCTCTCCGGCCGGCCCGGTCACCATCCCGGGTACGGATTCGGTTTTCGATTTCACCTCGTACGTACCTGATGCGCCGGAAGACGATTCGGAAGGAGACAGCCTGTTCGGCGATGGCCATACGACGTTTCCGTCTCCTTCCCCGTCCCACTATGTCAAACCCGGCAGCGAAAAAATTTCCGGCTCCAAGGACGACGAGACCATCGACGGCGGCGCCGGCACCGACGTCATCAAGGCCTTCAAGGGCGATGACGAGGTCGACGGCGCGGGCGGCGACGACTGGATCCGCGGCGGCCACGGCGACGATCTGCTCGACGGCGGCGCCGGCGAAGATGTCGTCGACGGCGGCAAGGGCGACGATGTCCTGGAATACACGCTCGCCGACAACATCGGCAATAAGGACTACTACGACGGCGGCAAGGGCGTCGATACCCTGCGGCTCAACCTGACGGCGGAAGAGTTCGCCGAGCATGAAGGGGAATTGGCCGAGCTTGAAGCCTGGATCGCCCGCGATGCCGATCCCAAGTCATCGACATCGCACGGATTCAGCGACAAGAGCGCCAGAAGCCCCAAACATGACGAGTTCGAAACCTCCTGGGGCCTTAAAATCCGCAATTTCGAGGATATCGAAATCAACGTCCTCGACGATGCGCCGGCTCCTGATCCCGATCCTGAGCCCACGCCCGACCCGGTTCCCGATCCCGAACCCAGTACCGATCCGGTGGTCATCGACCTGTCCGCCAGCACCTACACGGCGACGGAAGGCACCGGGGCGCTGCCCATCGATACCCTCAACGTGACCTTGGTCCCCGGCGAAAGCATCAATGTCTCGATGGATGTCGCGGTCACCGAACTGCCGGCCATCTTCGACGTGATGATGGTGCACGACCTGTCCGGCTCGTTTTGGGATGACCTGCCCAACGTGCAGGCCAATTTCTCGTCGCTTTATGACGGCCTGACGGCGGCCAGCGACGTCCAGTTCGGTGTCGGCAGTTTCGTCGACAAGCCGATCTCACCGTTCGGCAGCGAGGGCTACGATTACACCTATACCTATTCGGACGGCTCCACCTACACCTACAGCACGCCCACGGACTATGTTTACAACACCGATCTTGGCGTGACCGGCGACAAGGCAACGATCCAGGCCGTCCTCGACGGCCTGACCACCTACAGCGGGTCCGATTGGAAGGAAGCGCAACTGGAAGCCCTGGCGCAGACGGCCTTGCGCGGCGACGAAATCGGTTTCCGCGACGGCGCCCAGAAGTTCGTGGTGTTGCAGACGGATGCCGGATTCCACCAGGAAGGCGACTACACCACCGGCGCGGACGGCTCCAACAACCTGGATACGTCTTTCGACGACGAAGACTATCCGTCCATCGCGGCGGTGGGCGAGTTGTTGAAGAGCGCCGGGATCACGCCGATCTTCGCGGTCGCCAATCCTTACCCCGACTCCAGCTACGACACCCTGTCCATCTATCAAGACCTGGTCGACTCCTTGGGCTTCGGTTACGTCACGGAAATGGCCGACGACAGTTCGGATATCGTCGCCGCCATCAATGACGGCCTGGCCTCGGTGGACACCGGCCTCAACCTGACCATCAACAGCGATGATTTCGGCTATGTGTCTTCCGTGACGCCCGAATATTACGCCGACGTGGGCCCCGGCACCTATACCTTCGACCTCACCCTCGAGATCCCGGAAGGCGCCGTCGATTATTCGTCGGACAGCCTGGTCTTAGAAGTCGACGGCTACGGCACCATCAACGTCAATGTGGAAATCGCCTCCCTGGACGCCACCGGCGGAACCGGCGACGATATCCTGACCGGCGGCGACGGCATCAACGGCCTCACCGGCCTGGCCGGCGACGACACGCTTTCCGGCGGCGGCGGCGACGACGTGCTCGACGGCGGCGCGGGCAGCGACACCCTGACCGGTGGCGCCGGCGGCGACACCCTCAAGCTAGGCCTTAACGACGGCGCCGCCGATGTCGTCAGGTATGCCGCCCTGACGGAAGGGGCGGCCGACCTGACCATCGCCGACACGGACCACATCACCCAGTTCGAATCCGGAATCGACAGCATCCAGTTTATCAATGCTTCGATCGGCCTCAATGGAACCGGGGTATTGTCCGTTGCCGGCGGCGGCGCCGATTTGGCGGGTTCGGACTATGGTATTTTCGCCATCAGCGGCGCCACAGCCGCCGATTTGGGAAGCCTGACCGACATCAGCGCCGCCATCGGCGGCCTGGCCGGTGTCGATGCCGGAGATAAAGCCATCTTCACGGTTCAGAACGATGCCGGCACGTCGAGCGGCGTCTACGCCTTCATCGATGCCAATGCCGACACCACGGTGGACGCTTTGGAACTGGCCCTGGTGGCGGTCGTCGACACCGCCGTCACGGACACCGACGTATCCGTGGTCTAGGGCAAACAGGACGTCCGGGGCCGGGCTCTCCTTGCCCAGCCCCTTTTTCCTTATAGCCCTTCCACATAGCGGATCATGCGCCGGCGGGTTTCGCCGTCCGGCAATCGGCCCCGGCCCGCGGCCATGTTTTCGCGCATGTGGGCAGGCCTCGACGTCGCCGGAATGGCGCAGGTCACCGCCGGGTGGGAGACGATGAACTTGAGGAAAAATTGCGCCCAGTTGGCGCAGTCGAAGTCCGCCGCCCACGGCGGCAGGGGGTAGTTCTGGAAACGCTCGAACAGTCCGCCGCCTTGGAACGGCCTGTTGATGATAACGCCAAGCCGTCGTTCGGCGGCCAGCGGCAGGAGCCGTTGCTCCGCTTCGCGGTCCAGGATGTTGTAGGTGAACTGGACGAAATCGATGGGTTGTTCGGCCATGACGCGTTCCAGAAGATTGTGCTTGCGGCCGTGTGACGTGGTCACGCCGATGTAGCGCACCCGGCCCCGGGCCTTGGCGTCGAGCAGGGTTTCCATATGCGCGTCCCAGGACAGCAGGTTGTGGATCTGGAACAGGTCGAAGCGTTTCACGCCCCACAATTTTTCCGACTCGGCCATCTGCTTGCGGCCATACCATTGCAACGGCGTCCACACCTTGGTCGCCGAGAACAGGGTTTGGGTGTCGGCGATGCGGGACAGGCAATCCCCGATCACGTCTTCGGACGAGCCGTACATGGGCGACGAATCGATCATGCCTCCGCCGGCTTCGAAGAACGCCTTCAGGACTTGTACGCGCGCCGCCCGTTCCGCCCTGTCGCCGCCGACGCCGAAGGTCAGCCACGACCCCATGCCGATCACCGGCAGGCGTTCGCCCGTTTTGGGGATGGTGCGGGTCAGCGGCGTGGCCTTGGCAGCGCGGGCGGGGGTGAATGGCCATGCCGTTCCCAGGGCCGCGACTGCGCCAAGAATGGCCCGCCGTGTGAAGTGCCGTCCGCCGTGTGTCATGTCCGCTGCTCCGCTTTCACCGGGACAGGCGTGAAAGGAACAGTATACAGGATTTCGCCGTTTCCCGGACCGGGCGTCATGGGGGCGGGAAAAAATCTGCTATGGCTGGATCCTGCACTTGCCGGTTAGGTAACGGAGGGTCACCGGTTTGTCCTTGTTGACGGGGTTGGGGTCCTTGGTTTCGACCGCTACGTAATATCGGAGGCCGGGATGTCCGACCACGGTGCGTTCGAACAGGTCCCGCCACCATTCCATGGGTTCTATGGTGCAATGGGCATTCTCGCCATTGGGCAGGGTTTTTTGCGCCGGATAGCAGGCCACGCTCAGGTAAACGAATTCCTCGGCGAAGGAAAAGATTTCCTCGACGATCCAGGGCAGATCCTCGCGCGGGCAGTGCTCCATAACATCCGTTGAAACCACGCCGTCGAAACGCCCTTTCGGAAATTTGGAAAACGGCGCATAGCCCGGGTCGTAGCAGGTTATGGAGTCGACGTCCCAAAAGGACCGGATGTCCGGAAAGGTGGTGCCGTTGGGGCCGGGAATCTTTTGCGGACCGTATTGAAGGCCCTTACCGGAACCGTAATCGAGGATGGTTTTCGAGCCCAATACCTCGATGATCCCCCGGATCATCCCGGCATGATGGGGCAGGGCCTTACCCGGAAACATTTCTTCGGCCGGGATATTTTCGTTCTTGGCGCCTTGGTCGTGCATGTCCCGATAGCAATCGAGAAGTTCGCGGTAGCGGGGGCTGGGGTTGGAACGGCTATAGGTCACGGAATGGTCCTTATGGCTGCGGATCGCTGAGAAACGTCAGGAACACGAAGCGACGTCCCTTGGTCACGGGCAGCACCTCATGCAGCAGGGAACACGAAAAGACCGCCGCCCCGCCCGTCGGCGGGCGGTAGAGGTCGTGGCCGTATTCCGGAAAGCGCAGATCGCCGCCTTCGTAGTCTTCGGCATTCAGGTTGATGGACACAGCATAGCGCCGGTGTTGCAGGTTTTCATTGAAGTTATCCCGGTGCGCCTTGAAGAACCCGGCGTCGGTCCAGTCGTAACACCCGATGCGGAATGCCTCGAACATCCAGCTTCCGTAATAATGGACTTTCTGGGCCTCAGGCCCGAGGCGTGGCGCCAGCACGGACTTAATCTCCGCCATCAGGTCCATGTCCCGGATGGTGTGGTCCTTGCGCCGCTTCGAGCCGGGATCAATCTTGCGGCCCTGGTTTTCGCCATCGCCGTCGCTGACCATCCCTTCCTCCTGGTCCCCGGTTTCCCAGAGGTTGATCAGGCGTTGGCAGTATTCGGGGTTGAAGACGTTGGGGATCAGCAGTACCGGGGCGGCGGAGGTAAAAATTTGCGGCTCGCCTTTCGGCGCCAGCTTGGTCACTTCCGCCAGGGCGAAGTCGACAAGGGCGGTGGCATCTCCTTCGGCCCCGCCCATAAATGAAACCAGCCTCTGGTTGGCGTCGAGGACGAAAACCGCCGGCGCGCGGACACCCGCAGACTCAAGAAACCAATCGGTGAGCTGACTTCCGTCGTCGGAAAACAACGGAAATTGCAGGTCGAGGTCCAGGCCGAGCGCTCTCTGAACGTCGCGCGTAGTGTTTAGGAAGGCATACGGGTGGGCGTTTTGCGCTTCGAAGCCGGTGCGTTTTTCATCCAACAGGCGGAGCAGGGACTCGGTTCCTTCGCCGTTCCGGTCCAGGATCACGAACACCATCGAGCCGCCGGAAATCGAGGTGTAGAACTCGAATATCTTACCAAGATGATCCTTGCGGATGAAGTTGGGAATCCGGTCGCCCGCACCTAGCGGCCTGGCATGTTGGGCGTTCTGTTGGGCCATCCCCATCCTCTCCGGTTTTACGGACTGTTTTGTGCATTATACATGCCCGTCCCGGCGGTGCAGGGGGTAATTGCCGGCTCAAGGGGGTGATTCCACTCTTTCCCCGGATGTGCCGGGTCGTGTAGGTTTGCCACAGCAATATAAGGACACCACGGCCATGCCGCCCAAGGTCAGGGAAACCATTATCAAGCTCGTCGTCGCCTCCCTCATCGTCGGGCTGTTTTTGGGCTTTTTCGACATCAATCCGCGCGCCCTGTTGGCCGACTTCGGCGATACGGTGCTGGAAATCTTTTCCGTCGTCGCCTCGGTCATCGAATGGGCGGTCAAGTACCTGTTGCTGGGCGCCGTGGTGGTCGTGCCGATCTGGCTGATCTTCTTCCTCATCGGACGGATGCGCACCCGCCAGGGAAAGGGCTGAGGCTACGGACGTATAAAGGACCCTCTCGATGTTCGGACTCTTCTCCAAGGACGAAAAGAAAATTCAGGAACTGATTGACAGCCGCCAGTTCGACGAACTGCCGACGGAGGTGATCGACGAGATTGCCGGTGAAATTATCCTGACCACCGAAAGCGTCCTCAGCGGGTATGACGTCGTCGAACGACTGGAAATCATCACCGCCGAATGTGTTTTTGGCATGAACATGTTCCGCGATTGGTTCGCCGGCATCCGTGACATTTTCGGCGGCCGCTCGTCGGCATCGCAGAAAGTCCTCAGGGATGCGCGTCGCGTCTGCCTGACGGAATTGCGGCGCGAAGCCCTGCTGGCTGGCGCCAATGCGGTGATCGCCGTCGACCTCGACTACAACGAAATATCGGGGGAAGGAAAATCCATGCTGTTTCTGGTCGCCACCGGAACCGCGTGCCGAGTCGAAGCCAACTGAGGAAGGGAGGGACACATGGAAAAACAGGTAGAACAGGCCGTCGTCCAGCAGGTCGAAACGGTGTCACGCTGGATCGACACCCTGATCGAATTCGCCGTCACCTACGGCTTCCAGATTTTCGGCGCCCTGGTGTTCCTGTTTATCGGCCTCAAGATCTCGGCGTGGGCCGGGCGCCGGGTGGCCAAGGTTCTCGACGCCAAGAAGGTCGACCCGACACTGGGCCGGTTCATCGGCAACATCATCCGGGTGGTGATGATCGTGTTCGTGGCCATCATCACGCTCGGCAATTTCGGCATTTCCATAGCCCCGCTGATCGCGTTGGCCGGCGCGTCGGCCTTCGGCGCAACGATTGCCATTCAGGGTCCGTTGTCCAACTACGGCGCGGGCCTGTCGATCATGCTGGCCAGGCCCTTTGCCCTCGGCGACACCATCACCGTCAACCGGCAGACGTCGGGCGTGGTCGCCGATATCAAACTCGCCAACACCGTCCTGGTCGGCGAAGACGGCGAGCGCATCACCATTCCCAACAAGGAAATCGTCGGCCGGGTGATCGTCAATTCCGAGAACAACCGGGTGGTCCAGACAAAAATCTGTATTAGCGACGGCGAAAACGCCGAAAAGGCCATCGGCGTGCTGAAATCCGCTCTGGACGCCATCGAAGACCTGAGGAGCGGCCCTGCCGTTCAGGTCGGCATCCACGATTTTACCTATGGCGGTGTCGTGCTGGGGTTAAGGTTCTGGGTTCCGGGCGATCGGTATTTTCAGGTCCGCTATGCCGTCAATGGTGCGGCCCTGGCGGCTTTAAAGGGCGCCGGGATCGGGCTTTTGAACGCGGGCGCCTTTGCCGTTACGGGCGCGGGCCTTTCTGGCGACGAGGAGGAAGGGGAAGACACGGCATTCTAGACGGCTCGCAAGCCGGCCGCTTCCTTACAGCGGATCGAACGGGGACACGTCGCGCCGGTTGGTATGGTAATAAACGCTCCACACCAGCCCGGCGGCAACCACCGCGAGGATGATGATCAGTGACAATTCGTCGCCACCGGTGGTGCTGAAACCGTCGGAAATACTGGACAAATATCCGCTGTTCTTATCCATGGGGTTCTCCATTGGAAATCAATAATTGTCCCGGTTTTAACAACGTCTTGTGTCGCCGTCAGTGACCGCCGTCACGGCTCGAACCGGGAGAAACAGGAAAATCCGGGTTATCGCCGGGTTATTTGCTGGAAACGCCAAAAATATGGCATAATTGTCCTGTAGCGTATGAAAATTGAAAACACACCGGATCGCGAAACCCAGAAAGATTCCGGAGAAACCCGATGTTGAATATTGGCCAATCCCTTGGCGAACAATCGCCCTATCTGGCCGGGCAGTTGCTGATCGCCATGCCGGGCATGGCCGACCCCCGGTTCGAGAAATCCGTGATCTACATGTGCGCCCACAACGCCGAAGGGGCCATGGGACTGGTCGTCAACCGAGCCATGGAGGAATTGACCTTCCCCGACATGCTGGAGCAGCTTGGCATCGACGTCACCGGCGACAGCCCCGCCATCAACATCCATTTCGGCGGCCCGGTGGAATCGGGACGCGGCTTCGTGCTGCATTCCAGCGACTATCTGCAGGCCGCCACCATGGTCGTCGATGACGACGTCGCGCTGACGGCGACACTGGATATTCTCAAGGCCATCGCCGGCGGCAGTGGTCCGATGCAGAGGCTGCTGGCGCTCGGCTATGCTGGCTGGGGGCCGGGGCAACTGGACGGCGAAATCATGTCCAACGGCTGGCTCAGCGTGCCCGCCGACCTGGACCTGGTGTTCGGCGCCGACCTGGACCACAAATGGGATCGTGCCATGGACAAGATCGGCATCGATCCGCGCATGTTGTCCGAAGAAGCCGGTCACGCCTGAGATAGCCGGGCGCGGTCAAAATGGCGAAAAAGAAATCCTCAAAAAAAGGCGGTAAGCGGAACGCGGAAGCGTTGATGCGGAGTTTGTTCGAGAGAATGGAAGCCGAACAATCCGCAGAAGGCCTGAACGACAACGTCATCATTCCGTTTTGCGCGGCGCTGGAAGAGGTCTGCGAAGCCCGCGGTTACGTGCTTAATATTTTCGGCGACAAGAGCAACATCGTCTTTACCGGCAGCGAAGCCGACTCCGAAGCCATCTACGATCTTGTCGAGGATTATTTGTCGGGGAAAGGGGCGGCGAAGGAGTAACAAGCCGTAGCCGCAGCAACCCGGAGGCGCCGATGTCCGCTAATAGCCGGAAGCAGATATGAACGTTGCCCCCGCGCTCATCCGAAAGGAAAGCCGGGTCTATAAAACCGCGAATGTCGGTTCAAAGTTTTCAATTCCAAAAGTAAAATTTGAAATCCCAATTCCGAAATTAATATTTCGACCATCCTCGGAACACGGAAATAATAGCGTTTCAACCTCTCGCTTTTTTAAATTTCCATGTTCGTTATATTCGTCCAATCGGGTGGTATATGCGATTTTTTTCTGAAGGTAGACTTGTCTAAAACAATGGAACAAATTTTCCCAGTAAATTCCGGTATAAAACTCTTCCATTTTGCGACCCGTAATACAGTAACCATAGTGGTAATCGATCTTTGTTCCTGAGAAATGGAACAGTAACCCGTCATCAATGCCGTTTCTGAAATCCACAACCCAAGTGTATGGAACAAGCTTTGGAACCTTCATCAAATCCAATTTTCGGTAATCGGGGAAAGACTCATCCCCTTTCTCATCAATCAAGAATTCGGTGAATTCGATCTGGCTGGAACCGACGCCCAAAGATTTTATTTTTTGAAGATCAATCATTTAGATTTTTCTTAAAAATTCGACCCGACGTATTGGTCTATGAAATTATCAAATTTACAACCCTATTAATAATGTCAAAAGTTCTTTGGAAACACTAACCCCCGACAGAAAGCCATCCCCGGCGAACAGGGGACTGGAGATATGCATGGAGTTGGGTTCGCATACCCAGAGCGACGTTTGGTGGAGAGAAAATCATGGATTTTGACTACATCATAGTCGGCGGCGGGTCCGCCGGATGTGTTCTCGCAAACCGGCTCAGCGCCGACGGCAGCGCGCGGGTGTGCCTTTTGGAGGCCGGTGGCGAGGGTAGAAATTCCTGGATCCACATTCCGGTCGGATACGTCAAGACGATGAGCAATCCCGCCCTGAATTGGTTGTTTGAAACCAAACCGCACGAAAACACGGAGAACCGGAAAATTCCGGTTCCGCGCGGCAAGGTTCTGGGCGGCTCCAGCGCCATCAATGCCATGCTCTATGTGCGTGGTCAGGCCCGTGACTATGACACCTGGGCGCAACTGGGGTGTCCCGGTTGGTCTTATTCGGATGTCCTGCCGTATTTCAAACGTGCGGAAAATCGCGAACAGGGCGCCGACGAGTATCGCGGTGCCGGCGGTCCGATCAACGTGGACTTTCCGACGGAGCGTTACCCCGTCCTGGACCAGGTGATCGAGGCGGGCGGCGCGCTCGGCTACCCTATGCACGACGACTACAACGGCGCGTCGCAAACCGGTTTCTCGTATTATCAGGTTACGCAGAAGGACGGTTGGCGCTGCAGCACGAAGAAGGGGTATATCGATCCGGTCCGTGCGCGGCGTAAAAACCTTCGGGTCGAAACGGGCGCGTTCGTGAAAAAGGTGATTATCGAGGACGACCGTGCGACCGGGGTCGTCTACAATCGCCATGGACGGGATGTCACGCTACGGGCAAACCGCGAAGTCATCCTGGCCGCCGGGGCCGTGCAATCGCCCCAACTGCTCGAGCTTTCAGGAATAGGCCAGGGGGCGCGGCTCCAGGCGCTCGGCATCGGGGTTATCCGGGACTTGCCTGGCGTCGGCGAAAACCTGCAGGACCATTACATTACGCGGCTGTGTTGGCGCCTGCAGGGCGTTGAAAGCCTGAACCAAATGACCCGCGGCCTGCCGCTCGTTCGCGAAGTGATTAAATTCGCGATGTTCAGGAGGGGCGCGCTGACCATGGCGGCTGGCATTATCGCCGGCTTCGTCAAGAGCAACCCGGACCTGGAAGACCCGGACATCCAATTTCATATTGCGAACGCGACTTTTAAAGATCCCAACAAGCGGGTGTTCGACCGGTTTCCGGGTATGACCATCGGACCGTGCCGGTTACGCCCGGAAAGCCGGGGCACCATCCACTCCGTTACGCCCGATCACCGGGATAAGCCGGAAATTGCACCAAACTATCTTACCCATCCCACTGATTGTGCAATCCATGTGGCGGGAATGAATATTGCCCGCGCCCTTATGGCGACGGATGTCATGCGCCCCGTTACCGTGGAGGAAACTGTGCCGGGTCCCGAGGCGATGGGCGACGAAGCGCTGCTGGATTACGCACGCCGCACCGGTACGACACTGTATCACCCGGTTGGCACGTGCATGATGGGCACCAGCAAGGAGTCTGTGGTCGACCCGGAACTCAGGGTACGGTTCATCAAGGCTCTGCGCGTCGTTGATGCATCGGTGATGCCCCGGCTTACCAGCGGAAACACGAATGCTCCTACGATCATGATAGCGGAAAAGGCGGCTGACATGATCATTGCCGCAAATCGCTGAGGCGGATCGGGGCAGCTTCGTCGACGGCGTCGATCTTGGCGATCCCCCGGAGACTCCCTGGTTATCCGGCTTCGGCTTGAAGCCGGTGTTCAGCGTCGGGTTGGGCCTGCGCTTTTTTGTTCGAAATATATGGCCGGTATCGCATATCCGTTCCAGGAATATGCACGTTCACCCATGTTGCCAGCGTCTTGATAATCTTGCCGCTCACTTTGGCGGAGGGGTCTTGCTCATAGGCCCCAATAAGGGATTGAAGTTTTGTTGCAATTTGATGGTGCTCTGCCGTGTGTGCTTCGATGTCGGGATAATTGTTCTTCTTCATCAAATTTTCTTCGTGCTGAAAATGATCGATCGCAAGGGTGAGAAGAAGTCTGAGCATACGGCGAACCGTCCTGTCGCCGGCTTCCGAACGGATAGCCTCGTCGATATGGTTAATCAGGCTGAAGATCATAATGTGATCGGCGTCGAGGCTCTCTACGCCGACTTCGTATTCGTCTGTCCAAAGAATGACCGGCATAGCTAACTACCCCCGTAAAGCTGCTAGAAGTCTATGGGTGGATGGGGTTGGCAATCTCGAATTGAAGGAACACGCTATCAGACAATCGTGCAACCTTCCATGACCCGCGTCAAAGGAGGTGCCGATAAAAACGACCATTCCGCTGCAAAATGCATGCGTCTGAGCCCCTGGATAAGGATTTTTCCAATTGGGTGTCGGTTTCGGTATCGCACTGTTTGCTGGCGGGTGACGGTGGTGTCACTCGCCTTTTGAACCATGGTATCCAACGAAGGCCCACGAATGGGATGGACCGGCGGTCAGGCTGTAAATCGGTCAGGCCCCCGGTGTAGGCGGATTCCATTCAAAGCCGTTTAAGCAGGCCCCAGCGTCGTCAGCGTCGGCGTTCCGGACCTGAGCCGTTCGGCGACGCGGATCAGCGCCGCTTCGTCGACCGCCTCGATCTTGGCGACGGTCTCTTCCAGGGGCAGGGGGTGTCCAAAGATCATGGTTTGGCGCGCCAATTGTTCGCAACGCGACGACGTGCTTTCCAACGACATCAGAATACCGGCCTTGATCTGGATCCGGGAGCGGGCGATTTCGTCTTCGGGAATGTCTCTGGTGAGCTTTTCGATTTCGTCCTGCACCAGCGGCACCAGAGTATCGACGTCGTTGCGGTTGGTGCCGGCGTAGACAGCGAACAGGCCGCCGTCCGAATAGCACTGCATGTAGGCGTAGATGGCGTAGGCCAGACCGCGTTTTTCACGCACCTCCTGGAATAGTCTGGATGACATGCCGCCGCCCAACAGGGTGGCAAACACGGACGCGGCATGAAAGTCGCTGTCGTTGAAGGAAACGCCTTCCATGCCGAGCAGAACGTGAGCCTGTTCAAGATCCCGCGTCTTATGCAGGTCGCCGCCGACATAGCGCGCGGCCTCCCGCGCGCCGTTGGTCTCGGTGGGCAGCGCGTTAAAAGCGCTTTCGGCTAAATCGACGACGCGCGCATGTTCGATATTGCCGGCGGCGGCGAAGACCATGCGCGCCGGTGCGTAATGGTTGGCCATGTAACCGAGCAGGGTGTCGGGCGTCATCGACCGCACCAGCTCCGCCGTGCCCAGCACCGGACGGCCCAAGGCCTGGTCGGGGAAAGCGGTTTCCTGGAAATAGTCGAACACCACATCGTCCGGGGTGTCGTATGACTGGCTGATTTCCTGGACGATAACCTCCTGCTCGCGGGCCAGTTCAGTTTTGTCCATCACCGAATGCTGCAATATATCGGCGACGATATCGACGGCGAGCGCCGAGTCGTCTTTTAGTACCTTGGCGTAGTACGCCGTGTGTTCGCGCGCCGTGTAGGCGTTGATCTGGCCGCCGACGTTTTCCATTTCCTCGGCGATCTGCAGCGCATTGCGGCGTTCCGTGCCCTTGAAGGCCATGTGCTCCAACAGGTGCGAAATGCCGTTGACCTCGGGCGTCTCATCGCGCGTCCCGGCTTCGACCCAGGCACCCAGCGACACGGTTTCGACCTGCACCATGCGGTCGGTAACGACGCGCAGCCCGTTCGGAAGTTCGCTGGCGGTGACGCTCATTGTCCCGACCTCGCGTGGTCCGAGACGTAAGCCCTAACGGCCTCGAAATCATTGGCCAGCACGTCGCAGCGTTCCTCGCCCTCCATCAGCCCGGCCATGCGGTCCGGCAGGGTGGGGCGAACGCCGGTGGCATCCTGGACGGCATCGGGGAACTTGGCCGGGTGCGCGGTGGCAAGGGCGATCATCGGCACACGGCTGTCGCGGCGCTGGGCGCGGGCAGCGGCGAGGCCGACGGCGGAGTGCGGGTCGAGCAGTTCGCCGGTCGCCTCATAGACTTCGCGGATCGTCTGCTTGGTGGCGCCGTCATCGAAGCACGCGCCGTAGAAAAGGGCCTGCGCCGTTTCCAGGGCTTTGTTGGCGACGGAAAACTTCCCGGTCTCGCGGAATTCTTCCATCACCGCCCGGACCCGGTCGCCGTCACGGTCCAGCAGGTCGAATAGCAGGCGTTCGAAGTTGGACGAGATCTGAATGTCCATAGACGGGCTGATGGTCGGATGGACCTCGCCCAAGGCCATGGACCCGGATTCGAAAAACCGTGTCAGGATGTCGTTGCTGTTGGAACCGACAACGAACTGATCGACATCGAGCCCCATGCGGCTTGCGCCGTAACCGGCGAAAACGTTGCCGAAGTTACCCGTCGGCACGGCGAAGGACACAGGCCCCTTTGTTTCACCAAGTGCATGGACTTTAGACGCGGCAAAGAAGTAGTACACCGTCTGCGCCATGATGCGGGCCCAGTTGATGGAATTGACGGCGCTAAACCGCAGCCGGTCGCGCAGCGGCTCATCGTTGAACATTGCCTTCACCAGATCCTGGCAATCATCAAACGTGCCTTCGATGGCGATGTTGTGGACGTTGGCGTCGCTCACCGTGGTCATCTGGCGGCGCTGCACGTCGGACACCCGGCCATGCGGGTGCAGCATGAAGATTTCGATAGCGTCACGGCCGCGGCAGGCCTCGATAGCGGCCGACCCGGTATCGCCCGAGGTGGCGCCGATGATGGTGACCGTTTCGCCACGGGTTTTCAGCACATGGTCGAAGACGGGGCCTAAAAACTGCATGGCCATGTCCTTGAACGCCAGCGTCGGTCCATGAAACATTTCCATCAGGTATTCGTTGTTGCCGATGTCCTTGACCGGAGCCACATCCGGGGAATCGAAACGGCTGTAGGCCTCATCGATGATCCCGGCCAACGCCCCGTCGTCGATGGTGCCGCCGACGAAAGGCCGGATAACGCGAAGCGCAAGCTCCGCATAGGGCAGGCCGGAAAATTCCGCGATCTCGGCTTGCGAGACCTTGGGCCAGGCGTCGGGCACGTACAGCCCGCCGTCGCGCGCCAGCCCGCTCAGCAGCACGTCATCGAAGCCCAGCGCCTCAGCTTTCCCGCGTGTGGAAATGTATTTCAACGTGTTCTCCTAAAAAGCAGGGGGCACCCTAGAGCAAAAGCCGGTTAACCTAAATACCGGGTTTTCAGGTGGCTCTTGAAGACCTCCGGGTCAAGCGGCTTGCCAGTCGCTTCGATCAAAAGCTCTTTCGCCGTCAGCAGCGAGCCTTTGCCGTGCACGTTGGCCTTGAGCCAGCGGAACAGGGGCTGGAAGTCGCCCTTGGCAATGCCGGGTTCGATCTCGGGCTTGGCTTTCTTGGCGGCATCGAACAGTTGCGCCGCCGTCATGGCGCCCAGGGTATAGGTCGGGAAATAGCCCCACGCGCCGTCGTACCAGTGCAGGTCCTGCAAACAGCCCTCGCGGTCCGATGCCGGTGTCAGGCCGAGCATTTTTTGCATGCCCTCGTTCCAGGCGATGGGCAGGTCGGCCAGCGTCATGTCGCCTTCGAGCAGGGCCTTCTCCAACCGGTAGCGCAGGATGACGTGCGCCGGGTAGGTGACTTCGTCGGCGTCGACGCGGATAAAGCCGGGCTCGACACGAGTATAGAGCCGATGCAGGTTGTCGACCTCCCACGCCGGACTGTCTCCGCCGAAAGCCGCCTTCATCAAGGGGGCTGCGTAGTTCAAGAAGTTCTGCGAACGGCAGACCTGCATCTCGACCAGCAAGGACTGACTTTCGTGCATGCTCATGCCCAAGGCCTCGCCGACCGGCTGGCCGCGCCACGGTTTCGGCAGGCCGCGCTCATAAAGCGCATGGCCGGTTTCGTGCAGCACTCCCATCAGGCTGGAGGTAAAGTCCGTTTCGTCGTAACGCGTGGTGATGCGCACGTCGTCGGGCGTGCCGCCGCAAAAGGGATGCAGGCTGATGTCGAGCCGCCCGTGGTCGAAATCGAAGCCGAGCGCCTCCATCAATTGAATACCGAGCGCCTTCTGGGTCGCTTCGGGGAACGGGCCTTCCGGCATCACCGGGGCCGGGCGGGCGTCTTGGGCGTCGAGAACCTCCCACAGGAAATCCGGCAGGAAGTCCTCCAGGGCTGCGAACACCGGGTCGATGTCGGCGGCGCGCCCGTCGGGTTCGTAATCGTCGAGCAGCGCGTCGTACAGCGACAAGCCCTGTTTCTCCGCCTTAGCCTCGCCAGCCTGGCGGGTCAGGTTGAGGACCTCTTCCAGCAACGGCAAAACGGCCTTGAAATCGCCTTCGGGCCTAGCCGTGCGCCATTTGGTCTCGCACGCCGAGCACGCCTTCGACAGCGCCACCACCAGGTCTTCGGACAGCGCCGTCGCCTTGATCCAGCGCCGCTTCATCTCGCGGAAGTTGGCGGGCTGCCAGCCGGCCAATGAGTCCTCGTCCGCAGTGGCGGCGGCGATCAGGTCCGGCATTTCGGGCCCCGTCATCAGGCCGTGCTGCACGGCCTTCAACTCGGCCAACTGCTCGGCCCGGGCCTCCGCGCCGCCCAAGGGCATGATCGCCGACATGTCCCAGTGCAGCACAGCCTCTGCCTCGGCCAAAGCCGACAACCGCTTGAAGCGCATTTCCAGGTGCTGATAGGGGGTTTCTGGCTGTTTGGTTGTCATGGTCAACAGATATAAGCACTCCCCCCGGCTTCGGCAATCACCGGGGCCATAGGCCGTGTTCGCTTTTAGGAAGCCTAGGCCTCTTCCACCTCGGTTGGTTCCGGCTCCGGCTTGTTTTTGCGGCGGTTGTTGCCATCGATGGGCTTGTTCTTGCGGCGGCGGTCGGGGCCGAAAAAGGTTTTGGTGCGGACAAACTTGCGAGGGTGTTCGATCACTTCGTCGAGGCGCTTGAACAGGGCCGCCGGTGAAATCGGCTTGACGACGTATTCGTTGATGCCGGCGTCCCTGGCCTCAACGATGCGGGGAAGTTCGGAGTACGCCGTCAGCATGATGATGGGCATGAACGGGTCGGGGCTGTCATCGTCGTTACGCACGCGGAGGACCAGCTCCAGACCACTGGATTCCGGCATCTCCCAATCGACGATCAGCAGGTCCGGGGGGCTGAGGATGATTTTGCTCCAGGCGGTCTCGACGCTTTTTGCTTCACTGACGCGGCGGCACCCGAGCGTGCCCAGTATGAGCCGCAACAGTCTGCGGCTGAAACCCTGGTCGTCGACAACGAGAACCTGGACCTTACTCATGTAGGTGTGTTGCATGGTCTTGTTTGCCGTCTCCGGACCGAACAAAGTCCGGCCCCTCCCCTCAAGGCGGTTTCCTGCCCGCCTGCCATGACGCTTATAAAGTGCGCCTGGGCCAACTTATTGTGTAAAAACAATTTATTAGAGGGTATTTTATAGCACCCTCCTGTCCGCGGCAAGGTGCGCGTTTGCGGCCCCCGTGGCCGGTTCTGCTTTTCCCATCGCGAAACAAGGCTGTATATTCCCAGAAATGCACACGCTGATCTCCATATCCAATCTGTCTAAAATCTATGCCTCCGGATTTCAGGCGCTGAAAGGCGTCAATCTGGACATTCGGAAGGGCGAGATTCTGGCCTTGTTGGGTCCCAACGGCGCCGGCAAGACGACGCTGATCAGTATTATCTGCGGCATCGTCAATCCGACGCAAGGAAGTGTGACCGTCGACGGGCATGACATCATCGCCGATTACCGCGCCACCCGCTCTATGATCGGGCTGGTGCCGCAGGAACTGACGACCGACGCTTTTGAGACCGTTTGGGCGACGGTCAGTTTCAGCCGCGGCCTGTTCGGCAAGAAAGCCGACCCCGGCCATATCGAGAAGGTTTTGAGAGACCTGTCCCTGTGGGACAAGAAGGACAGCAAAATCATGGAACTGTCCGGCGGTATGAAACGCCGGGTGCTGATCGCCAAGGCGCTGTCGCACGAACCGGAAATTCTTTTCCTGGACGAGCCGACGGCGGGCGTCGATGTCGAATTGCGCAAGGACATGTGGCAGGTCGTCCGCGACTTACAGGAATCCGGCGTGACGATCATCCTGACCACGCACTATATCGAGGAAGCCGAAGCCATCGCCGAGCGCGTCGGGGTCATCAACAAGGGCGAGATCGTCGTGGTGGAAAACAAAGCCGAGCTGATGGACAAACTGGGGACGAAACAACTGACCCTGGAATTGCAGCAACCGGTCCAATCGATCCCCGCCGAATTGCAGCCCTATGATCTGGAACTGGACGAAGACGGCTGCCGGCTGATCTATACCTACGATACCCACGCGGAACGGACCGGCATTACCGCCCTGCTGGCTGCCCTCAGTGAGGCAGGCATCAAGTTCAGGGACCTGCACACGACGCAAAGCTCGCTGGAGGAAATCTTCGTCAATCTGGTGAAGGAATCAGCATGAACATTCAGGCGGTCAAGGCGATCTACCTGTTTGAAATGGCGCGCGCCTGGCGCACGCTGTTTCAAAGCATCGTGTCGCCGGTGCTGTCCACGTCGCTGTATTTCATCGTTTTCGGGTCCGCCATTGGGTCCAGGATTTCGGAAATCGACGGCGTCAGTTATGGCTCGTTCCTGGTGCCGGGGCTGATTATGCTGTCGCTGCTGACGCAGAGTGTGGCGAACGCGTCGTTCGGCATCTATTTTCCGAAATTCACCGGCACCATTTACGAGTTATTGTCGGCGCCGGTCTCCTATTTTGAGATTACGCTGGGTTACGTCGGGGCGGCGGCGACGAAATCGATCATTCTCGGGCTGATTATTTTAGGGACGGCGGGTTTCTTCGTCCCGCTGCAAGTCCTGCATCCTTTTTGGATGCTGCTGTTTCTGGTGCTGACGGCGTTCACCTTCAGCCTGTTCGGGTTCATCATCGGGATCTGGGCGGACGGGTTCGAGAAACTTCAGATCATTCCGCTGCTGATCGTCACGCCGCTGGTTTTCCTGGGCGGCAGTTTTTATTCCATTAGCATGCTGCCCGCGTTCTGGCAGAAGGTGACGCTGTTCAACCCGGTGCTGTACCTGATCAGCGGCTTCCGTTGGAGCTTCTATGAAATCGCCGACGTCAGCCTGATGACGAGCCTGGGCATGATTACCGGGTTTCTGACGGTGTGCATGTTGACCGTGTGGTGGATTTTCAAAACCGGCTATCAGGTTAAGAAATAAGCAAATCCCGAGCGGATGGAATCATCCGCGACGACGCATTTGCGTCAAATAAGAAACAAATCCCGAGCGGATGGAATCATCCGCGACCCCGCATTTGCGTCAAAGAAAAACTCAGATACTCTTTTCACGCGGGTTTACGATGCGCGGCGGTGGGCCGGGCAGGCGCTTTTGCGGCGGCAGGGGCGGCGGGATGATATCGACATTAAGGTCGCCCCATTCGTCCAGGCTTTTGCGGTAAAACGGGTTCTTCAGGATGATGGTGGAATTTTCCCGCACCGCGTCGTCCACGGCGTCTTCCAGCTTTTCCGCCAGCTTGAGGTTCCAGGGAATTTTATAGGACCGGGGTTCCAGCGAGCCATCGAATCGGAGCCACAGGTAAATCGCCTTGCCTTCGTCGAGGCTGGTGGACAGCAGTTCCGCTTTCGCCGTGTTGCGCTGGTACCACTCGAAGCTCATCGGTTTGGGCTTGCTCAGCATCTCGATCAACTGGATATAGACGACGGGCAGGAACAGCGTGGTGATGACCAGCGCCAGCATCCGGACCCTTGTGGGCCGGGGCGCCCAGATGGCAATGGCGGCCAGTGCGGCGGCGACACCGGCGGCGCCTGCGAAGACAAAGAACAGGATATCCATCTATTTCCTCCTTTTCGGCACCACCTTATTTACGCCTATAGGGCTTTTGGCTCCCCGTTATCAACGTACGCCTGAGCGTGCTGACGCTGTCCGGAACCAGTTCGCCATCGGATGTCAGGCGGAAACGGTAGGCGGTTTCCTCCTGGTTGCGCCGTGTCAGTTCGATAGTGGTCTTGAGGATCTGGCCCATTTCCCCGTATTTCGGGCGGACGCTGACCACCACATTGACGGGGATGACGGCGCCGTGCGGCAGCGGGCCGTACATGTGCACGTTGACGGTGTATTCGCCCTGCGGGATGCCCCGGGAATAGGTGATTTCGTAATTTTCATCCGTTGCATCGCCTTCGCCGCCTAGGTCGTCGCGCAGTAGGTTGAAGGTGTTGCCGCCCTGGTTCCAGAAACCCACAGGCACTTCGCGCGGCGCCTGCACCCACAGGTCGACGTCGTAGGGCAGGGCGGACGGCCAGTGCATCTCGACGACCACGTTGCCCGGCGCTTTCTGGTCTTCGGCGTCCTGCTTTTTCTTGGTGATGTGGGGCAACAGCATGATCACCATGGCGACGAAGCCGATAAGCGCCAGCAGGATGACGTCGCGGAACACCGTTCCCCAGGTGTCTTCGTCCAGGTAATCAAGCCCTTGCACGGTCTTCCCCGAGCTTGATAATCCGCGTCAACAGGTCGACCGTGCCGCTGGTCAGGATTCCGTAATTGACGCTGAGCCAGACATAGAGCACCGCGCCGACCAGGGTCGTGTTCATGGCCACCGACATGCCGCTGATCAGGGTCGACACCATGGCGGCGACGCTTTCCACTTCGGAGGCGGCTTGTGGATCGACGCCCGACAGCGCGATGATGAAGCCGATGACGGTGCCGATCAGCCCCAGCAGGACCAGCGAGTTGGCGATTTGGCGGACGGCGACGATGTTGTCGGTAAGTTTGAGGCGCATCGCCGAGGCCAGCAGGGTGCGGCTGCCCGATTCGGCCCCGGAAATTTCAGCCAGGTATTTTCCGGCCCTGGAATCTGGGCCCGGCGCGTCTTCCTTGATGGCGTTCAACTCGACACTGTGGCGGTACACCTTGGCCCCGCACAGACCGAGGCCGTAAAGGAAGACCATAAAGATCAGGGCCGACAGTTCGACCAGATGCGCGCCGAGAACGCCGTCCAGCCAGCCCTGTATCCAGGCCGCCGCCAGCAGTCCCGTGGCGATGATGTTGACCAGGGCGAAACGGACGATGAGAAGATAATTGTATAAGGCCATTCCCCCTAGCCTTTCCTGCTAAGCCTCTCCTGTTGAGGGATAGACTAACAGAAGCGGGTGGCTCATGTAAGAATAGAGGTGCTCAATTTATCGTGTGGCTACGGGGCGGGGGCGGGATTTGTTTGCGGCGGTCCGGCCCGAGGAAATCCCCGCCCGATGTGTGTATACCCGGGCCTTCCCGCAAACATTAAAGTATGCAGCAGAGGTTAAGCCAAAAGATACAATCGGCGTTTATCCTTAAAATTTCCTTTGGTCCCCGAAAGTACGGGATTGCACCGGGAGAGGGCTTGACCAAAAGGGTGTTGGGTTCCACAAACCCCATAGCTTTTTCTCCCGTGTTTCAGGAAAGGGAACCCTTTGAGAAACCTTGCGGCAGTTTTCGTTTTTTTGGCGCTGGCGCTTCCGGTGTCCTCCGTTGGGGCCGAAGGCGTTCGGGCCGTGGCGTCCATCGCGCCGGTGCATTCGCTGCTGGCCGGCGTTATGGCAGGAGTCGGGGAACCGGCGCTACTGGTGCGAGGCGGACGCACGCCGCACGCCTATGTCATGAAACCGTCCGATGCCCGCCTGCTCAAAGACGCCGATGTCGTGTTCTGGGTCGGGCCGGGGCTTGAAGGATTTCTGGCGAAACCGCTGGCCGGGATTGCTGATAAAGTCCATGTCGTGCAATTCACGGACGGGGATCGCGCGGATCAAGACCCCCATATCTGGCTCGATCCGCGCAAGGCCGCGAACATGGTCCGTACCATGGCTCGCAGCTTAAGCGTCGCCGACCCGGCCAACGCCGCGCGTTACCGGAAAAACGGCGACCGTGCCGTCGCCCGGCTGGTGCTGCTGGAGGCTGAATTACAGAGAATCCTGGCGCCCGTGGCCGGCGTTCCCTACCTGGTGTTTCATGACGCTTACGGCCATTTCCAGAAGCGCTTCGGTCTCTCCGCCACAGGCGCCGTCGCCGTTCACGCCGACCGCCCGCCCGGCGCGCGCCGGATTTCGGAACTCCGGCGCAAAATAACCGCCTTCAACATCGGTTGCGTGTTTACCGAGCCGCAGTTCACGCCGGCTTTGGCGAAGACTTTGATTGAGGGGACGAATGCCCGGCTCGGCGTTCTCGACCCGCTGGGTGCAGAACGGACGCCGGGGCCGGGGCTGTATCCGGCGCTGATGCGGGGGCTGGCAGGGTCGCTGCTGCGGTGTTTGGGAGCAAACGGTTAGGGGAAAGTCCCGAAAGACGGTCCCTAGAAAACCGGGAAAAATACCATCCGGTCGGCCAGCAGGGCGGCGAAGATCAAAAACAAATACAGAATGGTGAAGAAGAACATCGGCCGCGCCGTTTTGCCGCCGTTTATTCCGCTGTCGTCTTTCCAGACACGCCAGGCATGACGGGCGAGACCGGCGCCCAGTACGCAGGCGGCGAAGGCGTAGACGACTCCGGACATGCCGATCACCGTGGGCAGCAGCGTCACCGGCACCAGGATCGCCGTATAGATCAGCATCTGGCGCTTGGTTTCCAGTTCACCGGCGACCACCGGCAGCATGGGTACACCGGCGGCTTCGTAATCGCCGCGCCGGAACAGCGCCAGCGCCCAGGTGTGCGGCGGCGTCCACAGGAAAATGATGGCGAACAGAACAATCGCGCCCAGGCCGACATCGCCGGTCACGGCGGCCCAGCCGATCACCGGGGGCAGCGCGCCCGACGCGCCGCCGATGACAATGTTGTGCGGCGTGCGGCGTTTCAGCCAAACCGTATAGATAAAGACGTAATAGAGAATGGTTGCCGCCAGCAGCGCCGACGATAGGATGTTGACCCACCAGGCCATGGCGGCGACGGAACCGATAGACAAAAAGACGCCGAAGACGAGCGCTTCTTCCGGCGACAACCGTTGGGCGGGCAAGGGCCGGTTCCGGGTGCGCAGCATGTGCAGGTCGATGTCGCGGTCGTACCACATGTTGATAGCGCCCGATGCGCCGGCGCCGATGGCGATACACAAAACGGCGATGGCCGCAGTCACGGGTTGGATGGCGGACATGCCGCCGGGCGCCAGGAACATGCCGGCGGCGGCGGTAAAGACCACCAGCGACATGACGCGGGGTTTCAGCAAAAGGGCGTAATTGGTAACGCGGAAGCGCGGTTCCGGCATCACAGCGTCCGACAACGCAGGAGCGTCTATACGTTCGGCGGTGGGGGTCTGTTCGCGCACGCGAAGAACCTCGTTAATTTCGGAAATCCCGTTCGGTGTTCCTGGCAGGATTGGCGTCCTTATACAGGGGCTTTATAATTTCTTCAACAGCGCCTTACTGACCAGGACGATAAACATCACCCCGCCGATCACGGCGATGACCGCGCCGATGCCCATCAGGTACAACCCCAACGTTGCCCCCAAGGCCTCGATGCCCTGTTCCGCACCTGCCACTTTGCGCGGCGCGCCGTAGCCGCCGGCCCAGAACAACCCGAGGGAATGAAACACCTGGCCCGAGGCGTACAGCCAGGCCGACCAAATGGCGGCGCGGGCCTTCGTCAGGCCGCGTTCCAGCAGGGCCAGGAACATCCCGAAGAACAATCCCATAAACGCCAGATTGATGCCGCCGATGACGCCGTGATAATGTGCCGGGGTGCGGGTGTCGGTGCCATCGACGAACAGCCCCAGCACGCCGCCCGTGGCGAACACCAGCACCGACAGCACCAGACAGTGAAAGGCGGCGTCGTTCCATGGCAGGCGGTCTTCGGCGCGTTGCCTGAAAACGGTCACGATCCCGGCAACGGCAACCAGCATCGTCGGCGGCGCCAGCAGATATTGCAGGTCGGTGAAGGCCGCGGTTTGGGCGGCGGAAAAGGCGTCCAAGGCCACGAACAGGGCGGGGCCGGCAAGCGACGTCAGGACCAGCAAAAGCCCGGCCGCATTCATCAGGTTGGGCCGCGTCAGGGGCCGGCCCAGGGTCACCCCGCCCAATACGTACCACGCGATCAGCAAAAGTCCGACGTTGAGGAATTGCAGGATATGGCCGCCGCCCCAAAACAGGTCTTCGTTGACGTCTGGTGTAAGGCTGGTGAACGACGCATCGCCTTGTATCTCCAGCCAGGCGAGGGCGAAACACGCGAGCGCGAATATATAGATAAGCCCGGCGCCCACCGTCGACAGGGTCACCGGTTCCAGCGGCCCCTTGCGGCCGATCAGGTTGACGAACAGGCGGATGACAGAGAGCAGCAGGCTTAGCCCCAAGACGCCCAGTCCGGCGTAATAGACGGGATCAATAATCACCGGCACGTAGTTGTTGAGGCTGGCTTCGCCCCGGTCCATCCAGGCCGGCATGAACAGAAGCACCGTGGCGGCGAAGCTGCCCCATACGGACAAGGGACCGAAAATCCGCCACCGGGGCCAGCCGTCGGACAGGCGGTAGGTGGCCAGCACGCACATGGCGCCGAGGATGCTGAGGAACCAGACCACGAAGGACAGCACGACGTGGATCACCAATCCTTTTTCGAAGAAATGCACCGGCCAGGGGAACATCTCGTCGGCGCCGGGAAGCCGGCTCAGCGCCAGCAGCAGGGCGAAAATTCCGGCGATCCCCAGGGATGCCATGGCCAAAAGACCCCAGGCGCGCAGTTCCTGGTGGGCGGGGTGGGAATCGACAGCCTGGGCGAAGCCGTGAAACAGGCTCCAGCGTTGCGGCTGGGCCGGCTGAAAACTGTTTGAAGAAACGTCGTCAGTTCGGGACATGGGCGTAAATGTGCACGGCCATGACGTAAACCACAACGCCGGAAATGCCGACGAACATCCAAAGCGGCCATGTCCACCGGGCGAGGCGGCGGTGCGCGTCGAATCGTTCCCTGAAGGCGAGATACACCAGCCGGGGCACCATGGGCACCAGGGCTATGGCACCGACGACGTGAATAAAGAGGATGGTGAAGTAAACCGGGCGAATAAGGCCTTCGCCGCCGAATTTGGCAAATCCGGAATTGGCCTTGTAAATGACATAAAAAACCAAAAATACAAAGGACAGCCCCAACGCCGTCAACATGGCGGCGCGGTGGCGGGTTTTGTCACCGCCGCGTATAAAGGCGAATCCGAAGCTCAGGGCGACGACGGACGCCGCGTTGAGGCCGGCGATGACGTGGGTCAGGTCTTGTATTTCAAGCATTCAGGACAGCTTGATGAATATGGATGCATACATGAACACCGCGAAGGCGGCGAGGATCAAGGCGGTGGCTATTTTTTTGTTCATGGTCATGCGGTTCTCCCGAAGAAGATTCTCCTTTGGCGTTGGACGGTGTGCTTCATACTCCGACAACGACCCGGATGCAATCGGCCATGAGTTTGGGTCTTGCAAAAACCATAACAATAGTATGTATATGTGCCGGGAAAGAGGCTTGAACGTTAATAGAGGGGGACAGCGATTCCGCATCAGGAATACGCTGGTGGGGATTGTTGCTTCCAAACAGTATAGATTTTCCGAATATAGTTGCTCAGGCCCCTTGCCTGAATGGAACCTTGCGGATAAAAGGAACCCCCGAAATTCAAATTCCGAAATTTTCGCATCATTGGGACGGGTTGAATGCTTAAAAATGTAAGACTACTTGCGCTGGCACTTGTGCCGGGCACCTTGTTTTTTGCCGGCCAGGCGCTCGCCGGAGAACTGGCCGAGGGGCGCTCCAAGCCCTGGCAGATGTGGTTCCAGGAGGCAGCCTCGCCGACCATGGAACGGATCGTCGAATTCCACGATATTCTGTTTGTCATGGAAGTGGGAATCGTCATTCTCGTTCTGGCGATCATGGGCTACATCATCTTCCGGTTTAACGCGAAGTCCAACCCGGTGCCGTCGAAAACCACCCACAACACCATGCTGGAAGTTGTCTGGACCGGCGTCCCGATCCTGATCCTGATCGCCATCGCGGTGCCGTCGCTGAAGCTTCTGTATTATGCCGACAGCACCAAGGACGCCGAAATGACCCTCAAGGTCACCGGCAACCAGTGGTACTGGTCCTATACCTACCCCGATCACGGCGAGATTGAATTCGACAGCATCATCGTTCCCAAAGAGGAACTGAAAAAGGGCCAGCCCCGGTTGCTGACGGTCGACAATGAAGTCGTCTTGCCGGTAAAGACCAATGTGCGCCTGCTGCTGACGTCCAATGACGTGATTCACAACTGGGCCGTCCCGTCGCTCGGGCTGAAGCTCGACACGACGCCGGGCCGGACCAACGAAACGTGGGTCAACATCAACAAGGAAGGCAGCTATTACGGCATGTGTTCCGAGTTGTGCGGCGTCAACCACGGCTTCATGCCGATCCACATTCGGGCCGTATCCAAGGCTGATTTCGAAGCCTGGACAAAAACGGCCAAGGAAAAATTCGCCAGCAAGGATGATGAGCGCGCGATCCAGGTGGTCAGCGCCGACGCCGTAACCCGCTAGGCCCCGGCTTAAGGTTACAGCGCAAAAGGTTTTTTGAGAGGATTGATTATGGCTAACGAAGCAGCGGCAGCGCACGACGACCACGATCACACCCCGAAGGGGTGGCGCAGGTGGCTCTTTTCCACCAACCACAAGGACATCGGCACGTTGTATATCGTGCTTTCGGTTATTGCGGCCTTTGTCGGCGGCGCCATGTCGTTCCTGATCCGGCTGGAATTGCAGGATCCGGGCATCCAGTACTTCCCCGATTTCCAGTTCTATAACGTGCTGGTCACCGGACACGGCTTTGTCATGGTGTTCTTCGTCGTTATGCCGGCGATGATCGGCGGCTTCGGAAACTGGTTCGTTCCCTTGATGATCGGTGCACCGGATATGGCGTTCCCGCGCATGAACAATATCAGTTTCTGGCTGTTGGCCGCCGCCCTGGTGCTGTTGCTGGTTGCGGCCTTCACGCAAGGCGGTCCGGGCACCGGCTGGACGGTTTATCCGCCGCTGTCGAGCATCGACTTCCATCCCGGCGCGGCCGTGGACTTCGGCATCCTGAGTCTGCATCTGGCCGGCGCGTCCTCTATTCTGGGCGCCATCAACTTCATCACCACGATCCTCAACATGCGGGCGCCAGGCCTGACCCTGCACCGTATGCCATTGTTCGTGTGGGCGATCCTGGTGACGGCGTTCCTGCTTTTGCTGGCGCTTCCGGTTCTGGCCGGCGCGCTGACCATGCTGCTGACCGACCGTAACTTCGGCACTGCGTTTTTCAATGTCGCCGCCGGCGGCGATCCGGTCCTGTGGCAGCACCTGTTCTGGTTCTTCGGCCACCCGGAAGTGTACATCATCATCATTCCGGCTTTCGGCATTATCAGCCAGATCGTTTCCACGTTCTCGAAAAAGCCGGTGTTCGGTTATCTCGGCATGGCCTATGCCATGGTCTCCATCGGCTTCGTCGGCTTCGTCGTGTGGGCGCACCACATGTACACGGTCGGCCTGGATGTCGACACGCGGGCCTATTTCATTGCCGCGACGCTGGTCATCGCGGTGCCCACGGGCATCAAGATCTTCAGCTGGCTGGCGACCATGTGGGGCGGGTCCATCGACTTCCGCACGCCTATGCTGTTCGCCTTCGGCTTTATCTGGCTGTTCGTCATGGGCGGTGTGACCGGCGTGGCGCTGGCCAACTCCGGCATGGACCTGGCCTTCCACGATACCTATTTCGTGGTTGCTCACTTTCATTATGTGATGGCGATCGCCGCGGTCTTCGCCATGTTCGCCGGGTTCTATTACTGGATCGGCAAGATGAGCGGACGCCAGTATCCGAAAACCCTGGCGAAACTGCATTTCTGGCTGTTCTTCATCGGCGTCAACGTTCTGTTCTTCCCGCAGCACTTCCTGGGCATGGCCGGGATGCCGCGGCGGATTCCGGATTACCCGGACGCCTACGCCGGCTGGAACTATGTCAGTTCCATCGGGTCCTACATCACGTCGGCGGCGACCTTGCTGTTCTTCTACATCGTGTGGAAGACCCTGACGTCCGGCGAAAAAATTCCTGGCAACCAGTGGGGCGAGGGTGCGACGACCTTGGAATGGACCGTCGACAGCCCGGCGCCGTTCCACACCCACGAAGACCTGCCCGACATGACCGGCAAACAGGCGGCCGAATAGGCTGTTTGAGGGACGGAAACCGATTATGGCCAAGGCCACTTCCAAAAACGGCAAAACCGCCATCATCCTGTTCAGCATCGCTGGCGGGATGGTGGGGTTGGCCTTTGCCTCGGTTCCTCTCTACAAGCTGTTCTGTCAGGTGACGGGTTACGGTGGCACGACCCAGGTGGCGGAAGGTGTGGCGGTCAAGCCGTCCCGGAAAACCATCGCCATCCGGTTCGACGCTAACGTCAACCCCAACCTGGCGTGGAGCTTCAAGCCGGGTCAGCGGGAAATCACCGTCAATGCAGGGGTTCCGACCAAGGCCGTTTATCTGGCCCGCAACCTGGGTCCGACGGCGACAACCGGGACATCGGCCTTCAACGTGACGCCCTACAAGGCGGCGCAATATTTTTCCAAGATCGACTGCTTCTGTTTTACCGAACAGCGCCTGACGGCGGGTGAGGAGGCCTCCATGGGCGTGCAGTTCTACGTCGATCCGGAAATTTTTGACGATCCCAACACCCGCGAGATCAAGACGATTACGCTGTCTTATACGTTTTTCCGCAGTCCGGAAGACAAGACCGCGAAACAGGTGAAGGCGCCGGCCCCGGTGACGGGCCCGTCCGGTAAAATAATTACCGGTAAAAAATTAAAGAGTTAATGCAGAGACGATAAGGGTCCGGTCCGGATTCCTTTAAGGAGAACGATACATGGCAAGCGACACCGTAAAAAAACATCCCTTCCACATGGTGCCCCCCAGCAAATGGCCGCTGGTCGGAACCATTGCCGCCCTGACGATGGCGTTCGGGGGTGTCTGGTATATGAAGGAAGGCCCTATCTATCTGTTTTTGGTAGGGGTCGGTATCCTGCTTTACACCGCCTGGGGCTGGTGGCGCGATGTCGTCACCGAAGGCCGCAGTGGCGTCGACCACACCGAGACCGTGCGCCACGGCCTGCGCATGGGCATGGTGTTCTTCATCGCGTCCGAGGTGATGTTCTTCTTCGCCTTCTTCTGGGCCTATTTTAATTCCACGGTGCCGTTTCTGTCGGTCATGGCGCATGAGGTATGGCCGCCTGAAGGCGTTGTGCCGCTGGATGCTTGGACGGTTCCGTTCCTGAACACGCTGATCCTGCTATCGTCGGGCGCGACCGTGACCTACGCGCACCATCAACTGCTCAAGGGCAACCACAAGGCGACGGCCAACGGCCTGTTGCTGACGGTCCTGCTGGGGCTGACCTTTACCGGCTTCCAGGCCTACGAATACATCCACGCCACGTTCAAGTTCACCGACGGCATTTATTCGTCGACCTTTTATCTGGCGACCGGCTTTCACGGCTTCCACGTGATTGTCGGCACGATCTTCCTGATCGTCTGCTGGTTCCGCGCCCGCGCCGAACACTTCACGCCGGAAGGCCATATCGGCTTCGAAGCCGCCGCCTGGTACTGGCACTTCGTTGACGTGGTGTGGCTGTTCCTGTTCGTGTCCATCTACTGGTGGGGCGGCTCCGGATACACGCCGGCCTAACGCCAAAGATCGACTAGCCGAGGGGGATCGCCGTGAACACGGAAAACGGCAATTCCCCTCCGGCGGGTCCACCCGGCACCGGGAAAATGACCCGCGCCGGCCTTCGTGGCCGGTGTCCCCGTTGCGGCCAGGGCCGCCTGTTCCAAAAATACCTCAAATTTACCGATGCCTGCGCTGTCTGCGGGCTGGGCTTCACCGGCCATGACGTCGGCGATGGCCCCGTGGTGCCGGCGATCCTGGTGCTGGGCGGCATCCTCGTCGACCTGGCGCTATGGCTGGAGCTTTCCTATCAGCCGCCGCTCTGGGTGCATGCTGCGCTCTGGGGGCCGCTGTCGATCGCGGCGACCATGGCCATCCTGCCGCCGCTCAAGGGCCTGTCCGTGGCGCTCCAGTACCGCTACCGCTCGACCGAAGAAGAGGCCGAGCCGGGCGGCAGCTAAACGAGCTTAAAGCCTTTAGAAGGGCCTTCAGCAGCTGCCTTTGCCGTCTTTTTGAACCGGCGGGCAGGGCACCGAGCCGAAGGAACAGAACACGCAGCAGTTTCCCTTGTTGGGTTTCAACAGGGTCTTGCAGTTTTCACACTCGTAGAAATAGGTGCAGGCGTCGGTCGGCATTTCCTCGGTCTTTTTGTGCCCGCACTCGGGGCAGGTCAGTTCTGAAGAAAGCTCGACGGGAGCGGTGTCCGCCATTTCGGTTTTATCTCCCTGCATCCCGGTGTTTTCAGGAACAGGCATTCTAGCATTTTCCGGTAGCGGTGTCGCTGCTGGCATTGGCGGCAGTCCCGGTTTATCGTGTTGGCGTTATGGGGGAATTTTATTCCGAACCGTCGTTCAGGGGGACTTGCGGCACGATGGCGAAAGAGAAATCCAGCACGAAACCGGAAAGCCCGGCGGAGTCCTCTGGTCATGGCGGTGGGGGCAAAAGCGGCGGTGAGGTCAATGTTTTCGACCACCTGGAGTTGCTCTCGGCCATGGGCCGGGATTTCGCTTCGTCCCTGGATATCGAAGCCTCCCTGAAACGCGCCATCGAACATATCACCAATTACGTGAACGCCGAAGGCGGCGCACTGTTCATGCTGGATGACGAGGGCGAAACGTTGCGCTGTCACGCCAGCGTCGGCCCGGTCGAGATCATCGGCCTGACGCTTGAGGCCGATCAGGGCATCGTCGGGCGCTGTGTCCAGAGCAATGCCAGCGAATTCATCCGCGACGTCAGCAAAGACAAGGCGTTCCACGGCGGCGTCGACGAAGAAACCGGGTTTACCACGCGCTCCATCCTGTGTGCGCCGATGAGCGTCAAGGACGAGCGCATCGGCGCCATCGAATTGATCAACAAGCGCGGCGGCGACGGCCTGTTCGCGGATTCCGACCTGCACCTGCTGGAGGCCATGAGCGCGTCGGCCGCCATGGCTATTATCAACGCCCGCATGGCCGAAGCTCTGGTCGAACAAGAACGCCTCGCGCGGGAACTGGAGTTGGCCGCTGAAATTCAACGCTCGCTGCTGCCCGAACCGGGCGGTGAAGATTACCCAGTGGTTGGCGTTAATCACCCGGCGCGCACCGTGTCGGGTGATTTTTACGATTTTTTCCCGCTTGATGACGGGCGCATCTGCTTCAACCTGGGCGATGTCTCCGGCAAGGGTATGAACGCGGCCCTGTTGATGGCGAAAACGGCGAGCCTGTACCGCTGCCTGGGCAAGACGGTGCGCACGCCGGGCCGCCTGATGGCGCGGGTCAACACGGAAATCTGCGAAACCGCGACGCGTGGCATGTTCGTGACCCTGGCCGGCGGCATCTATGATCCAAAAACCGGCATCATCCGCCTCGCCAACGCCGGCCACGAGCCGCCCCTGTTTCATCGCCCGGACGGGGAATTTCAGGATTTTCCGGCCGAAGCCCCGCCGGTGGGCATCACGCCGATCCTGGCCGACGGGGATGAATTTCCCGAAATCGAGCTGCACCTGGATGGCGGCACCCTTTATATCTTCACCGACGGGGTCACCGAAGGCTATCTTGAAGACGGCAGCGAACTGGAAGTGGAGGGCTTCAAAACCCTGATCCGGGACAATGCGGCGCAGGATACCGCGACCCGGCTGGACGCGGTCATCAGCCTGATAAAACGCGGCGACACGGCGTTGCGCGACGATTTGACACTTCTCGCCATTGACGACGCCAAGGGCCACGCCGCCCGCCAGGCGGGGGAAAGCCCCGAACCGGTTTCTGTCGATATAGAGGCCGCCGCGGTCGAAGAAGAGCTTCTGCTGAGTCTCACGGTTCCATCCCGTGCCGACCGTTTGAAGACGATCCGCAATGCCGTGACCGAAGCGGCCAAGCTGTGTGGACTGGGAAAAGACCCGGCCCATGACGTTGTTTTGGCCGTGGACGAGGCCTGCCAGAACATTATCCGCCATGCCTACGGCGGATCGCCGAACGGTAAAATTAAACTAAAAATTTGCCGGACCGAGGGTGAACTGATTATTCTACTTAGGGATTTTGCGGAAACCATAGATGTTTCCAAGGTTAAGCCCCGAGAATTGGATGATGTTAAGCCCGGTGGCCTGGGAACCCATTTTATTCGCGAGGTCATGGACGAGACCTATTTCCTGGACCCGCCCGTTGACGGGGGCAATCTCTTGAGGATGATCAAGCGGCTGTAAAAGCCATAAAAAAGGATTTTGGGAATGAACCACGAGATAAAAGAGGACGGAGGCGCGGTGATCGTAGCCCTGGAGGGCGACGTCGACCTGCAAAGCTCGCCCGATGCCCGCAAGGTTCTGTTGGAATGCGTGGGCCGGAAGATGCCTGTCCTGGTCGACCTGAGCGGAGTCGGCTACATCGATTCATCCGGGGTCGCGTCCCTGGTGGAAAGCCTGCAAAGCGCCCGCAAGACCGGGTCGAACCTGATCCTGGTGGCGGTCAGCGAAGGCGCGCGCCGGGTTCTGGAACTGGCGCGGCTGGACAAGGTTTTTACCATCTGTGACACCGTTGAAGACGGCATTGCCCAAGTCCGACCATAAGATCCAATAAACGGGTCCCTTAACATCAATCCTTAACGTTTACAGTTTTTCATAGGCGCCATGTCCGAGACTCCATCTACACCTTCAGGTATTTTCCGGTTCTTAGACAAGACCGGCCGAACCACCGTGGCCGGCATTGAAGAAGTCGGCAACGGCGGCCTGATGGTCCTGGAAAGTCTGTATTGGCTGTTTTTAGGCTTCCGCGTAAAGCAGCCGGTGCGGCTCAACGCCGTCATTCAACAGATGACGGAAATCGGTATTTCCGCCATTCCCATTATTGCGCTGCTGGCCGGTTCGATCAGCACGACCCTGGCCATCCAGGGGATTTATACGCTCCGTATTTTCGGCGCCGAAGGCCACGTCACCGCGGGTCTGGCCTTTATTGTCGTGCGGGAATTCGCGCCGATGATTACGGGCATCCTTGTCGCCGGGCGATCCGGCTCGGCGCTGGCGGCGCGGATCGGCACCATGAAGATCAATCAGGAGATCGATGCGCTGAAGGTCATGGGAATCAACCCGGTACGTTTTCTTGTTGCACCGCCGCTGATCGCGATGCTGATTATGGTTCCCTGCCTGTCGATGATGAGCAACGTGGTCGGCCTGTTCCTAGCCGGTATTTACATCAACTTCGAACTGGGCATTTCGCTGGCCGCCTATCTGGATCAAATCATCGACATTCTTAAGGTTGAGGACGTTCTTCAAGGGCTTGGCAAAAGTGCGATCTACGCTATCGAAATCGCCGTCATCGGCGTCGTCAATGGCGCCAGTGTGCGTGGCGGCGCCGAAGGCGTCGGCAAGGCGACGACGCGTTCGGTGGTTCAGTCGATTTCGGCGATTATCATTACGGCCATGGTGGTCGTGATTTTGACGACTCTTTAAAGGGATTAAACGAGACCACTTTCATGGCAGACAGCGAAACCCAGAGCACAGAAAAGGTCATCGAGGTCGAAGATCTGGTTACCCATTACGGGGAGCGGAAGATTCTTGACGGCATCACCATGGATGTCCGGGACGGCGAGATCATGGTGATCATGGGCGGCAGCGGGTCCGGTAAAAGTACCCTGCTGCGCTATTTGATGGCTCTGGAAACGAAGACGTCGGGCACCATGCGCATTCTCGGCCGGGATATCGATGATTTGAGTTCGCAGGATTTTGTCGATCTTCGCAAGAAGCTGGGCGTCGCCTTTCAGGGCGGCGCGTTGTTCAGTTCCCTGACGGTCGGCGAAAACGTCATGCTTCCCCTTTATGAGCACACCAAACTGGAAATACAGACCATGGAAATCATGGCCCGCATGAAGCTCCAGGTGGTGGAATTGGGAGGGTTCGAGGACCTGATGCCGGCCGAGTTGTCCGGCGGAATGATCAAGCGCGCGGCCTTTGCCAGGGCCGTCGTCATGGATCCGAAAATTCTGTTTTGCGATGAACCGTCCGCTGGCCTTGACCCGGCGGTCGCGTCCGCCCTCGACGACCTGATCCTCACGCTCAGGGAAGCCATGGGCATGAGCATCGTCGTCGTGACCCACGAACTGGAAAGTGCGTTCAAGATCGCCGACCGGATCACCGTGCTCGACCGCGGAAAGATTCTGATGATCGGTACCGTCGATGAAGTCCGCAGTTCCAAGAACGAACGTATTTACAATCTCCTCAACCGTGTGCCGGAAGACGACACCATGGATCCGGATGAATATCTGGCGCGGCTTACGGGCGAGGACTTTGATATCGGGAACCAGCCCTTATGAGAAGTTCAAAGATTAATTACTTCGTTGTCGGCCTTTTCGTTATGGCCATGATCGGCGCATTGATTGTATCGATCGCCATGCTGACCGGACGAACAGGCGCCGTCGACAAATATTACACCTATTATTACAACGTTACCGGAATCAAATTCGGCACACAGGTCGTGTACGAGGGGTTCCCCATCGGCCAGCTTGAAACCATCACGCCGGAAGCAAAAGACGGGCGTATGAGATTCCGGGTCGATTTCAGCGTTATTCAGGGCTGGAAAATTCCCAATGACAGCATTGTTGAGATTGCCGCTCCCGGACTGCTGGCGGCCGTGACCCTTGCCATCGATGCCGGTAAAGCCAAGGAGTCGCTGAAACCCGGCCAGCAGGTTGTCTCCAAGGAACGCTCCGACGTTTTTGCCGTGGTTTCCAACGTCGCCGGCCAGTTCGGCGACTTGATGGACAGCAACGTCAAGCCGCTTTTGGATAACGTCAACAGCGCCGTCGGCTCGATCAACAAGATCATCGACAAGGAAGGTTTATCGCTGTTTGAAGACGCCCGCAAGGTGACCAAAGACCTGTCCGAACTGGTCGCCATGATGTCGAAACGGGTGCCCGCCATTGCCGACAACATCGAGCAGTTTTCGTCCAAGCTGAATGTCACGGCCGATGAGTTTCAGAAACTGATGACGCCGGAAACCCGCGGAAAAATAGATGCCGTGATCGACAACCTGAACAAGGCGACGGTGTCCATGGATGCGCTGGTCAAGGACCTGGGCGGGAAAATGGGGGCCTACGACGGCGACGTGAAGAAAGCTCTGGGGGAAACCCGCTACATTGTCGAATCCGTGTCCCGGCATATCGATGCCATCAACCAGAACATGGACGGGGCGGCGCGCAACATGTACGAATTCACGCGTCAGATAAGGCAAAATCCCGGCCTGCTGCTGGGCGGCAAGGCGCCTGAGGACAAGGGCAAAGAGCGGTAACGGGATTTTGAAACTTCAGACACCACCAGGATTTTGCCGTAGCGTTCGGCGTCTGAAAATTTAAGCGGGGAAAATAGGATGAAAAAAACGTCATTTCCGGTTTTTGCCATTACGGGGGCCGTATTGGCTTCCATATTTCTGGCGGCCTGCAGTTCGGCGGATCCTGTGCCCGAGGACCAGTTCTACCGTCTCAAGATTGAAGCCCCATCGAAGGCTGGCAAGGCTTTGTATCCCGGCACCATGGAGGTTGGCCGTTTCATCGCTGATGGCCTGACCGCAGGACGGCCCATCGTCTATTCGGAAACCGGCAAGGCCTATCAGGTGAAGGAATTCCATTACCATTTCTGGACCCAGCCGCCGACGGTGATGCTGCGTGATGAACTGGTCTCCTATCTGCGTGCGCAAAACGTATCCGATACGGTGGTAACGCCGGAATTGCGCGCCAATCCAGATTATATAGTGACCGGAAAAATCCTGCGGCTGGAGAAAGTCGTCGGCCCGAATCCCAAGGCGGTCCTGGAAATCGAGTTGGGCTTGCGCAAGGCGTCCGGCGGCAAGATCCTTTTTCTCGATACCTATCGCATGGAAACCGTTTCCGATGGTCCCGGGGTCGGGGATGCGGTCAAATCCCTGAACACGTCGTTGACGGCGGTCTACGAAAAATTCGTCGGCGATCTGGTGAAAAAATAACCGGCCGTCCGAAAGCATGTCCTCGCGTGACCATTAAATCGAGCAATATTCAAACGGTCCTGCATCGAGTGTCCGATGCGGAACGCTGGCAGAGGCAAAACCACAAAGGCGGTGTCCTGTGGTTTACCGGCCTACCGGGGTCGGGCAAGTCGACGCTGGCGTTTGAACTGGAACGCCGCCTGTTTTCCGCCGGTATGCAGGTCTATGCCATGGACGGGGACAACCTGCGCCACGGACTCAATGCCGACCTTGGTTTTTCCCCGGAAGACCGCTCCGAGAATATTCGCCGAATCGGCGAGGTGGCGGCGCTCTATGCGGATTCCGGACTGATCGCCATTACCGCCTTCATATCGCCTTACCGGGATGCCCGCCAGGCCGCGCGCCGAGCGGGCGGAGAGCGCTTCCACGAAGTTTACTTAAGCGCCAGCGTCGAGGCCTGTGAAGCCCGCGACCCGAAAGGCCATTACGAAAGGGCCAGACGCGGCGAAATTCCCAATTTCACAGGCGTCAGCGCACCTTATGAAGCACCCGAAAGCGCCGAACTGGTGCTCGACACCGGGACGATGGCCGTGGACGATTGCCTGGATATTCTGGTGGGCTATGTGGAAAGAAAGTTCGACCTGGACGACGAGGGTTAAAACGAGCGCCATGAGTATTTTTTTAGATGCAAATTCGTCGTCGCGGATGAAACCATCCGCTCGGAATTTGCTTTAGCCGCCCAGCGCGCGCTCGTAGGTATCCAGAATGGCTTCCATTTGCGAGCGATCGTCGCTGTCCATTTTGCGGAGCTTGATGAGCTGGCGCATGACCTTGATGTCGAACCCGGCGCCCTTGGCTTCCGAATAGACCTCGCGGATATCACCGGCGAGCGCCTGTTTTTCTTCTTCCAGCCGCTCGATACGCTCAATAAAGGACCGCAACCGGTCCACCGCGACGCCGCCAACTTCCGCCATTTTACCGTTCTCCTGCTCGTAATTTTCGCCGCGGCAGGTGTTTTTCCCTCCCGGCTTATGTAAAGCTGGCGGGAACCATAGCCACGGTCGGGGATGCTGGCAAGCGGCGGTTATCCCGCTTTTTCCACAGGTAGTTCCGCAACGCGGGTAGGGTATTTGCGTTTTGCTTAATGGCCCATTAACCTCTTAATTATAAAGAGTTCCTACGCCAGTAATGACGAGCGAATAATGACGAGGGCTTAAGTTTTGGGAACGTTTGATTTCAGTCGGCTCGGTGTTTTTGTTATCGAAGACAACAGTTATCTTCGGCAGACGCTGGAAGATCTGCTCCGGTACTTTCAGTTTGGCCGCGTCGCCACGGCCAAGGACGGCGAAGAAGCCATCGACTATATGAAGACGCTCGGCAGCGCCGGCAGCATCATCGCGCCCGATATCATTATTTCCGATCTGGTGATGTCGCCGATCAACGGCTTGCTGTTCCTGCGCTGGACCCGCACCGCCAAGGAATCCAGCAACCGAATGGTTCCCTTCATCATGCTCAGCGGGGCCGCAGACGAGGCTTACGTCAATTCTGCGCGCGATCTCGGCTGCACGGAATTCCTGGCCAAGCCGTTTTCGGCGGGGTCCGTCTACAACCATCTGCTCAAGGTCATCGAACAACCGCGCCAGTTCGTCACCACGACGAAATACTTCGGACCCGACCGGCGCAGGAAAAAACTGGAAGCGCCGGGCAAGGAACGGCGCCTAAAAGACGACGCCGAGGTCACCATCGTTTATTCCCAGGACAAGGTGGTGAAACCGGAAGCCCCCAGCGACGTCTGGTATTTCCGCCTGCCCAACACGCTGAAGGAAAAAGCCGGCGGCGCCGGATTCAAGGGGGCCGCCCAGATGCCCGTTGAATTGTTGGAGGAGGCCGAACAGCAACTGGAACGCGCGGCGCTCGACTTCACCACTTGGGCGCGGGATTACGTGGCGAGACTGGGCAGCTTGTGCAGTCAGGCGCTGGAGAGCGATGTGGAAGGCGGGCGCGGCAAGTTCTTTGGCGAAATCAACCTGCTGGCCTTGGAACTCAGAGGTCAGGGCGGCACTTTCGGGTATCCGCTGATTTCTACCTTCGGCAAGATGCTCTACGATGCGACTACGGAAGGTTGCCGCGAGGACGATCACGCTGTCGAGATCGTCAAGGCGCACATCGACGCCATGGGTGCTGTGCTCAGGGAAAAAGTCTCCGGCGATGGCGGCAAGATCGGCCGAGCCTTGTTGGCGTCCTTGAAGAAAGCCATCGAAACCAAGGAAGACATCGTCGAATAAGGCTCTTCAACCGGCCTTGTCCATCCGTCTTAGTCCGCCCGATTTACGCATCCGTTTGGCGAGTTTCCTCGATTAACAAATCCACCACAGCGACCAGCGCTTTGTTTTGCCCGGCGCCGCGCTTGATGGCTGCTTCATAGGCCGCCAGTTGCCGGTGGCCGCTGGTGCCGGTCTTCAAGATCGTGCGCAAGTGATCGATTCCCTTTACGCAGCCAAGGGCTTCGGCGTCTTCACGAACCAGGTCGATGATTTCTTCCAGCAATTCACGGCAGGGCACGATTTCGCCCCGGCCGAAATCCACCAGCCCTTCGTCGAGACCGTAGCGCTGGGCGCGCCAGCGGTTTTCGGCGATCAGCATGGGCGCGTACTGCCGCCAGCGCTGGTTGTTGGTCTTCAGCCGGTACAGCATACGAAGCAGGCACATGAACAGGGCCGCCACGGCGACGGCGTCGTCGATGCGCGTACAGACATCGGTGATGCGCATTTCCAGGGTCGGGAAGCTGTGGCTGGGGCGGATATCCCACCACAGCTTGCTGGCGTCCTCGATCAGGCCGGCGTTGACCAGGGCGTCCACATGGCGCTGGAATTCGGGCCAGGATTCGAAGGCATTGGGCAGCCCTGTGCGGGGCAGTTCGTCAAACACGCTTAGCCGGTAAGACTTGAGGCCCGTGTCCTCGCCCTGCCAGAACGGCGAAGAGGTTGAAAATGCCAGTAAATGCGGCAGGAAATAGGTGACCTGGTTCATCAGGTCGAGGCGCAGCTCATCGTTGTCGATGCCGACATGAACATGCATGCCGCAGATCATCAGCCTGCGGACGACCGTTTGCAGGTCGTGGGCGATCACCTCATAGCGTTTTCTTTTGGTGCGGCTTTGCTCCTGCCAGCGGGAAAACGGGTGTGTCGAGGCGGCGATGGGGGCCAGGCCGTATTCATCGGCGACCTCGGCGACGATGCTGCGCATCTGCGAAAGGTTTTTTCGCGCTTCGGCGATGTCGGTGGAAATTTCGGTGTTGACCTCGATCTGGGCCTTCAGGAACTCATGCGCCACCAGGCCCTTGATATGCTTCTGGCAGGTCTTGAACAGGGCTTCGGGCGGGTCGCTGGCGACGTCCCGGGTTTCCTTATCGACCAGCAGGTATTCTTCTTCGATGCCGATGGTGAAAGAGGGGGCTGAAAGCGCCACGTTCAGTACTCCTGTACCTGATGCAATCCGTCAATCCGGAGAATTTCTCCCATCACGTCGGCCAGGATATCCGCCCAGCGCTTAATGCCGTTCCGGTCGCGGACCTGATCCTGGTTGATCTCGATGACACAGTTGGCCAGGCCCGCAGAACTCCCGTGCAGATTAAGCGTATAGGCCAGATCGCGGCCCGAATAAGGTTCGTTGTCGCCGACATGCAGGCCGTGTGCGGCCAGTTTTTTGATCAGCGGTTTGGCGATGCGCGGGTCGCGGTTCCACAACACGCCGACATCCCAGGGCCGGTGATCGTCGCCGAATTCGGGGCAGAAGCTGTGAATGGAAAACAGCGCCGGGGGTGTGCCGCGCCGCCACAGGTGGGCCAGGGCTTCGTGAATGGCGTCATGGTAGGGCTCGAAGAATGTCGAAACGCGCCCTGCCTGGGCCTCTTCCGACAGGCCCTGGTTGCCGGGGATGACTGTCTCGTCGCTGATTTCGGGGATCGATTGCGGATGGCCCGGCGGCCGGTTGACGTCAATCACAAGCCGCGAATATCCGGCCAGAACGGCCTGCGCGTCCAGGCGGGCGGCCAACAGGCGGGTGATATGGGCCGCGCCGATGTCGTAGGCGATGTGGCGTTCGAAATGGGCCGCATCCAGGCCCAGCTTATCCATCGCCGAAGGCACCGCCCGCCCGGCATGGTCGCAGACCAGTTGCAGGGCGGCCTGACCGTCTTCGTTGACGGCTTCGAAAACCGGCGGGTCCTCGGGACCGATGAGGGAGGTGGGCGGAACGATTTCATCCATGCGGAAAGTATAGCCGCAATGCGTATTATTCTACCACTCGCCGGTATTCCCCATGGAAAGCCACGGCTCTGCGGGTGTCAGGGCATCGCCCTTTTGCAGCAGTTCGATGGAGATGCCGTCGGGTGAACGGACAAAGGCCATGCGACCGTCCCGGGGCGGGCGATTAATGATGATGCCGGCATCCATCATCCGCTGGCAGGCCTCGTGGATGTCATCGACGGCGAAGGCCAAATGGCCAAAGTTGCGCCCGCCGGTGTATTCCTCGGGATCCCAGTTGTAGGTCAGCTCGACCTCGGCATCCGGGGTTTCATTGGCGGCCAGGAAAATCAGTGTGAACCGCCCGGCCTCGTTGTCCTTGCGACGGGTTTCCTTGAGCCCCAGCGTGTTGAAGAAGTCCAGCGTCGCATCGACGTCGCTGACCCGGATCATGGTGTGCAGATATTTCAATGGTTCGTCCTCTCCGATGTGTTCCTGTTACCAGTGGATTTAGCATATTCGCATCTATTGGGCCACCATCCCGCAGGCGGATATGGGGGCTGGTAATTCCGCGCCGGAGGGGTACAAGAAAGGGAATAAAAAATCGGATGCCAAAAGATCAGGGAGACGACCTTGAACACCCCGCCACCTGAATTCCCAGTCGAATACGAAGTCCGGGACGGTATCGCCGTCATTACCCTCAACAGGCCGCCGGTCAATGCGCTGGGCCAGGCCGTCCGCAAGGGCGTAGCCGACGCGATTGAATGTGCGGCGGACGATGACGCGGTCACTGCCGTGGTGCTGATCGGCGAGGGCCGGTGTTTCTGCGGCGGCGCGGATATCCGGGAATTCGGTGAAACGCCGGTCCCGCCGTCGCTGCCGGACGTCATTGCCGTGATCGAAGCTTCGCCGAAGCCGGTCGTCGCCGCGCTGCATGGTGTTGCCTTCGGCGGCGGGTTCGAATTGCCGCTGGGCTGTCATTACCGTGTTGGCGCGCCGTCGGCCCGGATGGCGTTGCCGGAAGTCACGCTGGGCCTCATTCCGGGTGCCGGC
>JACKQG010000075.1_pt1 | contig 131394 bp, 129 predicted proteins | sample 8237621 | NCBI WGS metagenome assembly JACKQG01 (sample SAMN15677084, study PRJNA649215) | marine metagenome | biome: marine; feature: Black Sea; material: saline water; isolation source: suspended particulate matter (SPM) from the Black Sea western gyre | collected 2013-06-09/2013-06-10... | reverse complement strand
ATGGTAATGTCACCCGGCGCATTCTTTCTGATCGGCCTAATCATCTGGGCTCAGCGTGCATACTCCTCCGAACTTAACGAGGACGAATAATGGAATTAGTCAACATCTTCCTGCAATCAGCGTTCATCGAGAACATGGCGCTGGCATTCTTCTTGGGCATGTGTTCATTCTTGGCTGTATCCAAGAAAGTCGAAACTGCGGTTGGCCTTGGCGCTGCGGTAATTTTCGTACTTGCTATCACTACCCCACTTAACAATTTGATTTACGAAAATTTGTTAAAAGAGGGCTCTCTTGGTTGGTTATTGGGTGCCGAAAAGGCCGCCGATGTCAATCTCGAATTCCTAACCTTTATTGCTTTTATTGCCACTATTGCTGCCACGGTGCAGATTGTAGAAATGGCAATCGACAAGTTCTCGCCGGCACTTTACGGTGCACTCGGTGTGTTCTTGCCACTCATTGCTGTGAACTGTGCTATCCTCGGTGGCTCGCTGTTCATGGTGCAACGCGAATACGACGTCATCGAATCAACTGTTTTCGGTGTCGGCGCGGGCTTTGGCTTCATGTTGGCGATTGTTGCGTTAGCTGCGATTCGTGAAAAAATGAAATACTCCAATGTGCCTGCTGGCTTACGCGGCTTGGGCATTACTTTCATCACTACCGGCCTAATGGCCATGGGCTTCATTATCTTCGGAGGCATTCAGCTCTAAGCTGGTGAATCAAATGGATACTACAACTATCTTTCTAGGCGTCGGCGGCTTCACTGTCGTAGTGCTCGCCTTGGTTTTCATTCTGCTAGTTGCCAAATCAAAACTTGTGGCAAGCGGCAATGTTCATGTCGACATCAATCATGGCGACGACTGCTCATTTGACGCTCCGTCAGGTAGCACCATTCTTAACACACTAGCAAACCAAAAGTTATTCATCCCATCTGCATGTGGTGGTGGCGGAACTTGTGGCCAATGCTTGGTGCAAGTAGACGAGGGCGGCGGTTCTTTACTGCCAACCGAAGAAGGTCATATCAACCGCGGTCAAGCCAAAGAAAACTGGCGCTTGGCATGTCAGGTTAAAGTCAAGAGCGACATGAAGCTGCGCGTCGACGAAGAATGCCTGTCGGTTAAAAAATGGGAATGTGAAGTTGTTTCCAACAATAACGTGGCTACTTTCATCAAAGAATTCGTGGTTGAATTGCCAGCCGGAGAAGAAATGGATTACGAGTCTGGCGGGTATATTCAAATTGAAATTCCGCCGCATAATATAGATTACACTGGTTACGAAATCGAAGACGAATACCGTGGCGACTGGGATACCTTTAAGTTATGGGACATCAATTCGACGACCACCGATACTGTCGAGCGTGCTTACTCAATGGCTTCTTACCCAGCCGAAGGCAATCGCATCATGCTAAACGTGCGTATCGCTACTCCACCACCGCGTTCACCAGAGGGCATCCCTACTGGCAAGGGTTCTTCTTACATCTTCGACCAAAAACCTGGCGATAAAGTTATTATCTCAGGTCCTTATGGCGAGTTTTTCTTAAAGGACAACGATCGCGAGATGGTGTTTATTGGTGGCGGTGCTGGTATGGCGCCAATGCGTTCACACTTGTTGCATTTGTTTAAGACGCTTAAGACCGACAAGAAAGTTACTTTCTGGTATGGCGCGCGTTCATTGCGCGAGGCTTTTTACGTCGATGAGTTCGATGAAATCGCTGCTGAATTCCCGAATTTCGAATGGCACTTGGCGCTTAGCGACCCGCAGCCAGAAGACAACTGGAAAGGCAAAACTGGTTTTATTCACCAAGTACTTCAAGAATCTTATCTTGATGCGCACGAGGCGCCTGAAGAATGTCAGTACTACATGTGTGGCCCGCCTATGATGAATAGCGCGGTGATTAACATGCTAGAAAACCTAGGTGTCGAGCCAGAAGATATCTTCCTCGACGATTTCGGCGGTTAATATTTTGCCGATTTGATAAGCTTGCTGTATGCCCCACCGTCAGCAAGACCTTATCAAATGTGCAGCCAAGCTTGGCGCGCATTCTGTCGCTGTTATTCGTGACAAGCTGAATAGTAGCTGCATAGCTGAGGCGTGCGACGCTCACCCTGATAGTGCCATAAATGCTGTACTGCACGCCTGTTTCTATTGCACTGAAAGTGTGGAAGTTCGTCACGAATTTATTTTGTACTTCGCAGACAAAGTTCGGCCGGGCTTAATCAGCAAAAAGTACAAAGGCGTTATCAGCTTTATGAACACTGAAGATTTTCGCAATGAGCTGGTGGCTGAAATGCTTTCCAAGCTTAGTGATTTTGAATTCAGAAGTGAGGCAGAGACAAGTAGCTGGATGCGGCGTGTTATTCACAATATTGCTTTGCGAATCTTACAGCGCCGCTTTCCGTTATCTGGCAGCGTCGAAGATTTACAAAAGGGCAATACCCCCGATTCTGAAATACTTCGCGCCGAGTTTCTAAGAAATTGGCATCTCTGCTGGGGCAAACTTCACCCCACCGAACGCGATTTGCTTGCGGTAGCTGAGCAAGCTGATATTCGCCTTGTCGATGTTGCCGATCAATTTGGTTATGCTGGTAACGTCGATCTTCTTTATAAAAAAGTGTCTCAGGCGCGCGCCAAGTTTAAAAATTTGCTCGAGATTTCCTAATGACAGGTCACTATGCACAAAATAATGCCGAAAAACTCTTTCAAGAGTGGTTAAAGGGCTATGCAGCAGATTTGGCTTTTCCGCGGCAGCCGTTTTTAGAAAAGGCTGCTGAAAAAAACTGCTTGGCTGAATTAGAGTCAATTTTCACAAAAATGAGTGACTCACCCACTGCAGCTTTATCTGCTACAGGCACTCAACTGCAAGAGGGACTATGTATTTCGAACTACGCCCTGATCAACAAGATGGATGGCGGAAGTACCGGCACAGTATGGCGAGCCTTTGACAATACGCTGCAGCGCGAGGTTGCAATAAAAATATCGCTTCATACCACATTCGGATCGAGCAGTGCCAAGAAACAGTTTCTTCGAGAGGCACGCGCTGCTGCAGCAATCAAGCATCCCAGCATTGTAGACGTCATCGGTGTTGGCGATGATGACGGGCAAGTATTTATTGTCTTCGAACTAATACCCGATGCAAAAACCTTGGCAGCCAATGGTAAATCTTTCGAAGAAAATGCCATTAACTTTGCTGGGATATGCCAAGCCCTTGACCTAGCACATGCAAAAACCATTGCTGCCAATGACAAAGAAGGCGATATAAAACTTTCGCTGGTGCATGGCGATATTAAACCCAGCAACATCATGGTTGATCAAAGCGGCGTTTTTAAATTAGCCGATTTTGGTGCTGCCTCATTTAACAATGATTTGCGAAATGATGTTTCATTAATTGGTGGTGGCACTCGAGCCTACTGGTCACCACGTATATTCAAATACAAACAGGCTACTCACCACTGCGACCAATGGGCAATGGGTGTAACCATATGGGAATTCTTCACTGGGCAGCACCCGTTTCTAGACGGCGAGGTTTCTCGAGCAGAACTATGCCGACGAGTACAAGACGATGCGCCCCTGGGTGACTCGAGCAATCTTCCTATCGACTTAAAGGCGATCATTCTTAAAATGCTCGAAAAGTCTGCTGTCCACCGTTACTCTAATTTAGCAGCCGTTGCAGACGATCTATTAAAATTCAGCAAGGGTTACCCTGTTAATGCGAGGCGGCCTACAATTGCTCAACGCTCTTCGAAATGGGTGCGACGCAACAAAGTATTTCTTAGTTTATTTGTTTTGTCAATTACATCTACTATAGTCCTTGGCATTGCAGTCAAACAGACCATTGCCATTGCCGACAATGCGCGCGAGTCGACGAGTTATATTATTGGACTCTTGGGTGATACTGCAGGAGAGAGTGGTTTAGAAAAAAGAAGACGCATTTTTGACACCATCCAAATCATCGAAAACCATATCGACACCACTGCGAACAATGACCCTGCGACAAAGGCAAAACTTTTTATGTCTATCGGTCACGAGTATATTAAATTGCATAATTACAGTAATGCGATTTCGTCACTGCTTAATTCCCTTAAGCAAAATTCTCTAAGCTTTGAGAATCGCGACTCTGTTTTGTTAATGCTAGCGAGAGCATATATAAACAATGGTCGTCCGCAACTCGCTATTGACCTTCTCGAGCAGCCTATTAGCGAGCGAATTAACTCGGACTCAGGTCTGCATTTTTTGCTGTTGTATAACCAATATGCTTTTGCTCACATGCAGGCCGCACGCTTGCAATTCGATCCGCAGCTACCCTTTTCTAATACTAATCCCGACTTGTCGTTGGCCGAAGACCTGTTTAAAGATGTTTTCAGGAAACATCGCGCGCTTGGTCAAACTCAAAGCAGGCACTTTTTCAAAAACGAACTAGATTTGCTCAGTTCGCAATTGTCTTCGTACTATCCTAGCACTAAATTTTTGCAACGCTGCAAAGCATGGGTTGTTAATGCAAATCGCCTCTTTGGCAATGATTGGAAGCACATCCCTGAGATGCATGCACTAATTTCTCGAATTCATACCCTAAATGGCAATTTACAATATGCGGCGTTGTCTTCTCAATTTGCTGAAGAGCTTGCTACCACTTACCGGGGCATATATGACCCTAAAACAGTTCAACGTAAAATTGAATTGATTGATTCGCTTATTGCCGTAGACCGAATTAATGAGGCGCAATACCTTTACGATAAGTTAGAAAAAAACATCAATGATTTTAATGGGCGTATGTGTTTTGCTGACTCGCCAACCATTGCCCAAGACCTTACACGCTTTGCCTCGATTAACGGAAACTCAATCAATTTCCACAATCCCCCTGGCTTCACAAGCACAGCTACTATCCCAGGACATTCTTACCAGATCCACTCACCTAGCCGCCCTCAACCAATTCGCGCATTGGCGGCTGACGACCATTTTTCGCCGCCGCCTGACGATGCCATCGTTTTATTCAACGGCAATGGCTTGTCCCAATTTAGCGGTGACCATTGGAATACCGAAGAAGACTCGGTAATGACATGCGCTGGCGGGGGCGACATCTCAACGATTCAATCTTTCGGGGACTGCCAGCTTCATATTGAATTTCGCACTCCGCTACAAAGCTCTGGCGACGGGCAAGGCATGGGAAATTCAGGAGTGTTTTTAATGAACAACTACGAAGTTCAAGTGCTAGATTCTTACGATAATATTAGCTACGCAGATGGGTCTTGCGGTGCACTTTATGGCCAATTCCCGCCACTGCTAAACGTGTCAAAACCGCCAGGTGAATGGCAGAGTTACGATATTCACTTTAAACGCCCGCGCTTCGACTCTTCAGGAAATTATCTTAGTCCCCCACGCATTACTGTTTTGCATAATGGCGTACCAATACATGTCGAGCAAGAGCTGCTGGGGCCAAGTGCCTGGCAAAAACTACCTCAAGCCACCTTTCACCGCGACCGCCTGCCAATTCGTTTGCAAGACCATGGCAACCCAGTCAGCTATCGCAATATTTGGATTAGAGACCTTGAACAGTAAAGTTATTATTAGTGCCTGCATATTACTTGCAGCATGCTCCAAGCAGCAGACTACCTTCGAAAATAGTGGTGCTGTGATGGGAACGACATGGAATAGCACCTACTCCGCAACCGACAATCACCAACAAGAAATAAGTGATGCGCTGAACCAAGTAGATTCATTAATGTCTACCTACAAACCTAATTCAGAGATTAGCCGCTTTAGCAAATCAACCAATGGGGTAGAAATGTCGGCCCCTAGCTTTTACGTAATCTCAACTGCTATTGATATCGCAAAAAAAACTAACGGTGCATTCGACCCTACTATTATGCCCATTGTTAACATTTGGGGATTCGGTCCAAACCGTAAATCTGGCTTTTCCCCCACGAATGAGCAAATAGCCAAAGCGCTTGGCAACTGCGGATGGCAGCATTTACAATTAAGCACTGACTCTTTTTTTGTGGGCAAAGACATTCAAGAACTTGAATTAGACTTGTCTGCAATCGCAAAAGGCTACGGTGCCGATCATGCAGCTATGACTTTAGAGATGTCAGGAGTGCATGACTACATGATTGAAGTGGGTGGTGAAATTCGTGTTAAGGGTCAATCACCAAAAATGCGTCCGTGGCGATTAGCGATTGACTCTCCGAACGAGAACAACTCCGCGCGGGTTATTGAATTAGCAAACGGAGCAATTGCAACAAGCGGCGATTATCGCAACACGCGGATGGTTGATGGCAAACTTGTTTCTCATACAATTAATCCACGAACTGGGCGCCCAGTCACTCATAGTTTAGCTTCGGTAAGCATTGTTGCTAACAACTGCACTATCGCCGATGCGATGGCTACGGCTTGCATGGTGCTAGGCGCAGAAGCGGGGATGAAACTAGTTGAAAGCACTGCAAACGTTGAAGCTTACTTCATTACTAGAGTGAACGAAAACGAATTCGTGACTACCGAGTCAACGGATTTCCCTGCAGCGTTAAACCTCGATTGAATCTGCGGCAGACAATTTTACAGATTGATTATGATTGTGCGGCTTACGCTTGGGATTGCCAAGCTCAGCTAACATAACTAACTCATTGCCATCGTCAGAAGCGCAGATATCAGCCTCTTTGCGTGCGCACACACATTCGCCGAGCAAGTCGGCCTCATCGGGAGTTTTGCCACCACAAGACCCACTAAGCTTTTTGCCGGAAAGCCAAACTCCGACCGACATTGCCGCAACAATGACGACAAAAGCAAATGCGGTCAGCATGAAGGTTGTCATGCCCACATTCTAACCGAGCGCCGAATTATTGCTCGAAAGTATCATCGAGGTCGAGAGCGTAATAGGTGCCACCATCAACCATCGGCTCGGCGCGCACTAGGCGTCCGCGATATTCTTTGTCTTTGACCTTAACCACCACCGAAATGGTTCCAGTTGCACGAATTAATAAACCGTGCTCGCTAGCGTTGACGGTTTCGCCCTCTAGGCTGCCGGCGGCTAACATCATTGCGGTTGGCGCCACATATTCGTGGCGCTCGTTATTTCTGCGTTCGTTGTCTGTCATGGTTTACTCTTCCTTTGCGGCGCTTTGTGGGTAGGCCATTACCTTTAATGCCAAAATTGTTGCTTCGTAGGCATCGTCGTCGATCGGATCGTCTTCTTGCAAGAACAGCTTGAACATTGCGTGGCAGACGCCATGGTTGTCGATTACACCGAGCGATTTGCCATTCACAACCGAATCAAGAGTGCTGCCCTTCCAGATGAAAAGCAATTCGTCGGTCTCTTTCAGGTCAGTTTTCTCAAACCAAGCGCGCAATTGCGCCATCGCCTTTAGAGCAACCGCCAACTTCTTTTCATCTTTGGCATACATGCTGTTAATTTCGGGCCCCAAGCTATCGTCGAACGCATCAGCGATATCTTCGCCCTCAACGTCGCGCGCCATCACCCAGCGCATTGTTTTGTTAAATCGGTTATCGAGTAACGCAGCATCAACAATCGCAATTGCGTCGTCGTCGTCTTCAACTTTGGACGCCTTGTCAAATGCCGCCTTCATAATCGGAGTAGCTGCTAACTTGTCGACGTAAATGCCAAAACCGTAAACGTCAATCCAGAATTTTTCGCGCACACCGGTGCCAACCAAATGTTGACGCTCGCCCTTGGCTATGTCGATGTAAATCGGAAACGGTATTTCGGTTTCTTCTTCGAGCACAGTTGGCACTTCAATTTGAGAGTCAGCCTTTTGAGATAAATCTTGCGCTGAAAGCGTCGCGCCTAAAATCAAAGCTAATGAACTAAGTAGTAATGTTTTCATGGTGTGTAATGTGAGTTTGGCAAGCGCGGACGAATTCTTCGGCGCCAGCAACCGTGCGTGGGACGATTAAGCCATTCAATGGGCCTAGCTTAAGGTAAACTCGGTCTTCAGTTAGCACAAAATCTTGAAAACTAGACCATTCAATCGCTGACGACTGCCCTTGTCGAGAAATATTTACTTGGTGATCGTCGAAGCTGAGTTGATGTTCGCTGAGAATCGCATCACCACCCTCTTTCAGCAATTTTTGCAAATGCTTAATCGTACGTCGCTTGTGATATTTAGGGAACAAAATAAACCACGCTAGACTTAACATCAAAAACGAAATGCCAAATACTAGTTCGTCTTGAAATGCAATAACGATGACGCCAAAGGCAGCGTAAACTGCACCAATTGCATAGTGACTAAACTTTTTCATCCGCCGCATCGATGGCACGCGTTGATGGGTATCAAGAGTAAACTCGAGCCAGTCTTCAAAGGTTAAGGTGTAGGTTAATTGCATATCATTTATCAATTATTTCGTCGTCATCGAATAAGGCGCGATGCGCTGGCGTTTCGAGGTCGTCAAACTGACCTTGACGCGAAGCCCACGCAAAGCCAAACACTGCAACTGCGGCAATGATTAGCGCTAACGGCACCACGATGTAGAGGATCGACATTAATTAAAAGTTTTACTGCGCCACGCCAAACTAACCACGGTCAATGAACTGATTGGCATAAAAACTGCCGCCCAGAGTGGATTCATTATGCCGAGCATTGCGAGGCTAACTCCGGCACCATTGTAAAGCAACGACACCAATAAATTACGCCGAATAAGTCGCACAGTGCGCAATGACCCTTGCAGCAACTCAATTACGCCTCCCAATCCAGGTCGCGACAAGAAAACATCCGCGGCGGCCAACGAGGCTTCGGCCGATCCATGCACAGCAATGCCGATATCAGCAGCGGCCAATGCAGTTGCGTCGTTCCAACCATCGCCAACCATGACTACCTTGCGTCCGTCCGCTTGCATGTCGCGCACGAATTGTTCTTTAGATTCTGGAGTAATCGCACCATGAGCATTCGCCGAATCAACGCCAACCTCAGCTGCCACGCGCTGCACAACCCGCGGCTCGTCACCAGAAATAATATGCACTTGCCATTTTAAGCTATGCAATTCGGCAATACGCTGAGCAGAATCAGCGTGCACAGTGTCGCCTAAAGCAATCACCGCCAGTTGCTGCGCGCCGTCCCAAGCTATGGCGGGCGAGCAATTATCGTCACTAATTTTGCTTAACAATTCGTCGTTGAATTCGGCACCAAGTTGGCGCAACCATGCCGGCGAACCAACATATATTTGGACGCCATCCACAATGCCGCTGATGCCGTGACCTGATTTTATCTGAACGTCTGCGACTGTTAAACCTGAAGCGGAATCAGCCAGTGCGCAGGCGAATGGGTGATTTGAGTGCTTTTCTAATGCCGCGACTAAGGGGCCTAAACTTTCGGCGCCGTGCCATTGTGATACACTCCAATTTCCTTGGGTTATCGTTCCGGTTTTGTCTAACAAGATAACGCCTGCGCGTGACAAACTTTCGAATGTGTCACCGCCCTTAACTAAGATTCCGTTTCGCGCCGCACGCCCTACCGCGGCAATCACCGCTAACGGAGTTGCCAATCCTAAGGCGCATGGGCAGGCAATAACTAATAACGCAATTGTATGTTCAAGTGCTACATCAAAACCCGCGGTGCGTGTGTACCACCACATGGTTATAACTGCCAACGCCAACACCACCACCGTGAAAACCCCTGACATGCGATCGGCCATGCGCACAATCGCCGATGGGCGGCGCGCATACTCAGAAACTCGCGCCATCAATTGCCCTACGCGCGTGGTGCTGCCAACTTGACTTACTCGCAGCTGAATATTAGCACCGAGATTACGCGTACCGGCATAGACGATTTCATCGACCACAATCTGCTGCGGAGTAGTTTCGCCTGTTAAAACCGCAGCGTCAACAGTTGCTTGTGCGCTAATCAACACTCCGTCGGCAGCGACTGTATCACCGCCGATTATTTCAATCACATCGCCAACTTGCAAGGCCGCAATCGGCACCTCTTCATGCACGCCGTTGACCACGCGCACCGCTACCCCCGGCGACAAGGCATGCAGCAATTCTAGTTCGAGGTAAGCACTGCGCTGTTGTTTACGCTGAATGTATCGCCCGACCAATAGCAAAAAGACCAACACGCCAACGGACTCAAAATAAACTTCTCCGCGATGAGTAAAAGTATTAAAAGCTCCGCCTAAATATCCAGCCGACAAACCAAGCGCAATCGGTAAATCCATGTTGGGAGTGCGAGTTCGCAACGCAGCCAATGCGCCCTGGAAAAACACGCGCCCCGGCCACATCACGCTGATTGTCGCCAACCCTAAAGCAGTGTAACGGAAAAAATCGCGCAAGCCATCTTCCATTCCTGACCAGTATGCACCATACAAAGCAAAGGCGATGCCCATCAAATTACCCGCCAAGGCACCAGCAATAGCAATGCGCAACAAATCGGCACGCTGCTCTTTAACAACCCGCTGCTGCTCTTCACCGTCTTTCAGAGGCAAGGGCGGATAACCAATACTATCAAGCACACTAGCAATCGCCGACAACTTCACCAATTGTGGACGCCATTTCAGCACCACAATCGCACGTCCTAAATCTAAGCGCGCACTAACTATCCCATCGAGCAACTGCGGTAACTTTTCGACTAACCACACGCAAGCTGCGCAATGTACGCCACGCAAATAAAATTTGGCGGTCGCGATATCGTCAATAACTTTAACGTGTTCATCCAAAAAATCTTGGTGATCAAATTCAGGATAATTACGCCCCGATACCGCGCTCGCCTGACGCTCGCCCTCGACCATTTCGTAATACTTGTTTAAGCCTGCACCCTCGAGAGTGTCATAAACCAATTTGCAACCTGCACAGCAAAATTGTTGAGTTGCGCCATCTATGACCAATCCAGCAGGCACCGGCAACGCGCAATGGTCACACTTCATCGCAGCAAGCTGGAGCAGTTGGGTCGTTATCAATACCTTCGGCGAAACTTGGCATATGCCAGCGCCCAAACAAAGTGTATGCCCCAATCGTAATTAATAACAACGCGCTAACTATGGGCAAGCGTCGTTTTACTTTATCGCCAAGCAGCTTTACTAGTACTCCCATAGTGGCCAACACCGGCACAGTACCCAACCAAAAAAACAACATAATCAGCGCGCCCATTAACGGGTCTTGCGAAGTTGCGGCATTAATAGCAAACAAATAAAGCCATCCGCAGGGCAGCAAGGCCGTTAGCAAACCAACCATCAAGGCACGCAGCAACGGGCCGCGACTTTGAACTTTTGCAAAACTGGCACTATATATTTTTGACAGAAATCCAAGCGCTGGCAACGAAACACGCACACCTTTGATCCGCAGCAACTGCACCACGCCGTAGCCAATCATCACAACTCCTGCGACTACAATCGCTAAGTGCGCAACGCCGGCTGATTCTCCGCCGAGATCTAGCATTACTCCGAAGTAGCCAGCCAAGGCGCCGACGATTACATACGAAACAAGTCGTCCAAAATTGTAAGCCAAGTTGGCGGCGCGCGAATCGGCAGCGACCACCACCACAATGCCGCCGCACATGCCGGCGCAATGTAGGCTGCCTAACACGCTGGCGACGAGAACGCCTGTGAGCACCGACCACATAAATCTATTTTAGTGGAGCGACGCTGCGTAAATGTAAAATCCAGGGTTGTCCATTTACGCTCGCGGACAAATCAAACTGCCATGCCCCGCTGCGGACGTCTTTGATATTGCCGCGCAATAGTCCATCATCGCCGACGCGTAAGGTAGTCGTTCGCACATCTGAAGGAAAGGCGTTATGGAAACCTTTTAGCTCTATTTCGGCAACACCATTTTTTTGGACGCGCGCCGTTACTTCGCCGCTTTGATTAATGCTTATAAATTCAAAGCCGACATTCATCGCTGCCGACGCCTTCACCAACGCTGAATGCGAATCCCATTGCTGCGCGGTATCGTAAGCATTTTTAACTTCGCCGTGATGCGGATCGTCGAGCACCACATTAACCCGCCAAAACGCAAATATTGCAGTAAGGCCTAAAACCCAAACCGGCATGTACTTCCAGGGTGTGCCAGATTTCATTTTATTTTTGGCCAAACAGAGTTTTTGTAAGCACTTCATTTAGATTGCCGTCGTCGCTAACAGTAATAGTCATTACAAATTTACCATCAACAAATGCGTCGACCGGAACTTTTATCGGCAATTGGATGACTCGTTTTTCGTAAGCCTTTAGGTTCGGCAATTGCTTCACCATACTAATCGCCGGCTCGTTTACAACCAATGTATAAGCGTGTTCGACGTCGCTGTTATTCGCCAAATCAAGCATCACACTTTGCAGCACTTCGTTTTCGAGCAACACCGGCACGTCTGATTGCACGCGCCTAAAAACCACCTCTGAACTCGCGCGGTTTCCGAGCAGTGTCAAAAATGATGAAAACACCACTGCAACAATTATCGGATATATCACGATACGCGGACGCCAAAACTTTTTCGCAACACCGGTTAGCGTGTTCTGTGAAGCAAAACGAATTAAGCCACGCGGACGCTTTACCTTATCCATCACTGCGTCGCAGGCATCAACGCACTGTGTGCATGCAATGCACTCGAGCTGCAAACCATCGCGAATATCAATGCCCGTTGGGCAGGCCGCAACGCACAAATTACAATCGATGCAATCGCCGCGCTGATCATCGTAACCGATGATCAAAGAATCGCGGTCAAGTAACACCGATTGCAAACGCGCATAAGGGCAAACCAATGTGCACATTTGTTCGCGGAAATATCCGAAATCAAACATCATCAACGCCGTTACACCATAAACAATTGCAAACGCCGCTGGGTGTTGTGAAGGACTGCCGAATGTCCAGTCGAACATAATGTGCGGCCCTACGAAATACGATAAAAACGTATGCGACAAATGCAATGACACCACGAAAAAGACTAAGTACTTTAATCCGCGTTTATAAAGCGGCACTTCTTCTTTTGCGCGCCCGCCATGCTCGCCGTAAATCATGCGCTCGAGAGGACGATATAAAAATTCGAGATACACCGTTTGCGGGCAGGCCCATCCGCACCATCCGCGACCGAGCAATGCCGTAATCAAAAAGATTGACAAGAAAATCGTGATCAGCAACAACGCTAACAACAGAACTTCGGTCGGCTGAAAGGTAACACCAAAGAAAATGAAATCGCGGTGAACCACATTGAGCAACATCAACGGCTTACCACCAATAGTGATCCATGGTATCGAGTTAAATAATATCATTAACCCCCATGCCACAATTCGCCGGCGTTTCCACCAGCGTCCGAATGCTGATTTAGGACGTAACCAATTACGCGTACCGTCAGGATTTAGCGTAGACAGAACTTGCTCAGGAGCTTGCAGGAGGTTGTCAGACATTGTTTATCTCTCTATATAATAAGAGATGAGGTACCAGAGAAAGTTCCCTGGTACCTCTGAATAATTACAACTTAAAAGCTCGGCTTAAATTCGCCGACAGCTGGCAGCGGATTAGCCGGCGTAGTGCCGTACAAACTTGCCACATACTCGGTCAGCGACTTCAATTGCGCTTCGTCAAAGGCATTACCCTGCGCCAACATTGCAGTGCCCGGCACGCCGTCACGAATGAGTGCAAACAAGCCGTCTTTATCTTTTACGTCAGACTTATACATATCATCGCACAAGTTGAAACCAAGATTTGCAACACCACCACCATCGCCAGCGTGGCACATGGCACAAGTTGAAGCGAACAACCCCTTTCCGATGGCTAAGTCAGCTTCAGCTTGTGGCATTGCCGACTGCAACTCTGCTTGAGCCGCGACGTCTGCCTCATACACCGAGTAAACATCGTTGCCATCAGCAAAATGGTACCAGTAAGTGTAAGGAATGCAGTAAATGATTGTTCCCCAGAATATCGCCTTCCACCACCCTGGTAGCGGATTGTCGTATTCTTGAATACCATCGTAGTTATGGTCGAGAAGGATGTCTTCTTCGAGCGGAGCATCTGCTTCAGGATTTGTGTTTGGAGTATCAGACATTGGTTGACCCCTGTGCTGTTTCAGCGTTTACACGATCGCCGTCTTGCAGTGGCAAGTTGGCATCGTAAGAGAAGTTTTTAGCGCGTCGTGAACGGAAGGCCCACAACGCCACGCCTACAAAAAAGGCAAAGAAGAAAACCAAAACGATTTGCTTTGAGGTTGCTACATCGAAGATGTCGATCATTATTCTTCCCCCCGAGTACCCTTACCGATGTCGGTGCCGAGGCGTTGCATGTAAGCGATGATAGCTACGATGTCTTTAGTTTCGTAACCAACAAGACTTGGATCTTCTGCTACAAGCTGCGCGGCAATCGCTTCAGCCTGAACAACTGCATCGTGACGAGCATTCAGTACTTCTTCATCAGAATACGGTGTACCCATGGTGCGGTGCGCTGCCACCTTGCGTTGAATCGAATCGAAGTCGATATCGTTTACAAGCATGTGCGCATAAGTAGGCATGATAGAACCCGGTGAAGTTTCTTCGGGGTTAGCCATGTGACGCAAATGCCAAGAAGCAGTTAGCGGACGCGTACCAAGACGGTGCAAGTCTGGACCGATACGGCGCGATCCCCATTGGAATGGATGGTCGTAAACGAATTCGCCAGCCTTTGAGTATTCGCCAAAACGTTCGGTTTCGAAGTGCAACGGACGCACCATCTGTGAGTGACAGCTGACACAACCCTCTTCGATGTAAATATCGCGGCCTTCGAGTTCGAGTGCTGTGTATGGCTGCACCGCTGCGATTTTCGGAACGTTGGAATCGATGATGAAGGTCGGAATTATTTCAAACAGCGAAGCACTTATGATTGCCAAGCCGGTAAAGATTGACAACTTAAGTGGCTTGCCTTCCCATGCACGGTGCCAGTTCATTGCCATGAATCCACCTTCAGATTTTTCTGGAGTGTAAGGCTGCAATGCCGGAGCTTCGTAAACCGGAACATTGTATTCACTCGGACGACCTTTCCAGGTCAAGTACATATTGACCGCACCAAGAACTGCACCTGCAAAATACAGGGTGCCACCGACAACGCGAATCCAGTACATTGGAATCAATTCAGTAACTGTCCGCAAGAAGTCCGGGTATTCGAGTGTGCCCTGGTCGGTAAATGAACGCCACATCAAACCTTGTGTTAGGCCCGCAGCATAAATTGCCACGATGTAAAGCACGATGCCGATGGTCGCCATCCAGAAGTGAAGGTTCACCCAATTTGGCTTAGCCACTTCAGTTTGGTATAGACGCGGCACCAACCAGTAAACCATGCCGTAAACCATAAATCCTACCCAACCGAGAGCGCCGGCGTGCACGTGCGCGATAACCCAATCGGTGTAGTGCGCAAGCGAGCTGACTGCCTTAATGGAAAGCAGCGGGCCTTCGAAAGTGGACATGCCGTAGAAGGTAATACCTACAACAAAGAACTTGAGGATAGGGTCGGTGGCTACGCGATTCCAGGCGCCGCGTAGAGTTAATAGACCGTTTAACATGCCGCCCCATGATGGCATCCAAAGCATGACTGAGAATAGCATACCAAGTGTTGAGGCCCATTCAGGAAGCGCTGTGTAGTGAAGGTGGTGAGGTCCGGCCCAGATGTAGATGAATACCAACGACCAGAAGTGCAGGATTGACAGCTTGTAACTGAATACAGGGCGTCCGGCGGCTTTTGGTAGGAAGTAGTACATCAAGCCGAGGAATGGCGTGGTTAAGAAGAAGGCCACTGCGTTGTGACCGTACCACCATTGCATGAATGCGTCTTGCACACCGGCGTAAATGGAATACGACTTCATTGGGCCAGCGATGACCCAGATGTTATTGAAAATGTGCAGGACTGCGATTGCGACAATCGTTGCGATGTAGAACCAAAGCGCTACATAAAGATGACGTTCGCGGCGGCGCGCTAAGGTGCCGAAGAAGTTGATCGCAAACACCACCCAGATAAGAGTGATGGCGATATCGATTGGCCATTCAAGTTCGGCGTATTCGCGACCTTGGGTAATACCAAACGGCAGGGTTAGCGCGGCTGAAGCAATAATGCCTTGCCATCCCCAAAAGTGGATGCGCGATAATTTGTCGCTGAACATTCGGGCTTTCAGCAAGCGTTGCGAAGAGTAGTAAACCGCCGCGAAAATACCGTTGCCGGCAAATGCGAAGATTACTGCATTGGTATGCAGCGGGCGAAGTCGACCGAAGGAGGTCCATTCAAGTCCGAGGTTGAATGCCGGGTCTGCCAATTGCAAGGCGATGAGGATGCCGACTAACATGCCGACAATTCCCCAGCCTACGCTGGCAAACATGAACTTACGCACGATATCATCATCGTAGGAGAAACGTTCCATCATGTGCGCATCATACTACACGTAATAACACACCGCAATGTGTTTTTTTGCCAAAATAAATAGTCTTTGCTAGTTTATTTTAATCACCACCTTCCCGAACACATCTCGGGCAGCGACTTTGCGGTGCGCAGCCTGGATATCTTGCATGGCGAACTCACTGTCGATGACAGGAGTTAACTTATTATCAAATATCAACTTAGCGACGTGGTGCATCTCGCCCAAGCCACCCATAGTGCTACCCAGAACGCTCAAACTTTTGAAGAATATTGGGGCGAAATTAAGCTTCATTTCGGCGCCCGAAGTGACCCCACATGTAACCAAACGCCCGCCTTTAGCTAACGCCCACACCCCCTGTGGCAGGGTATCGGCACCAACATGATCAACAATGATGTCTAAGCCCGCTTTGGCACTAAATTGCTTGGCGGAAGCCGTCCAATCGTCGGTATTGTAATTTACCGCTAGGTCGGCACCGTTGGTTAGGCCTTGAGCGCATTTTTCGTCGCTACCCGCGGTGACCATCACGTCGGCGCCATGCAACTTTGCAATTTGGGTTGCCGCAACCGAAACTCCTGAACCAGCTGCGTGCACTAACACTTTGTCTCCGGGCTTTACACCACAGCGCTCAACCAGCATATGCCACGCGGTTAAGAATGTTAGAGGGAATGCAGCCGCCTCACGCAAATGAAAGTTGTCAGGCACGTGAATAATGTTTTCGGCGTTTACCACTGCCAATTCTGCATTACCGCCGTCGCAGGTTTCACCGTAAATGCCATAATCGCGCGCTAAATTGTGGTTTCCGTCTGCTACATGCGCCGACGGAGTTAAGTTGTAACCAGGTGCAACCGCAACGCGATCGCCAACCTTGCAACTATTAACACCTTCGCCAACGCTTTCAATCACCCCGCTAAAATCACAGCCTGGCGTGATTGGTAAAGGAAACTTATGCCCTGGCACACCGCGTCGCACCCAGGTGTCGAGATGATTTAAAGCAGCGTAAGCAACACGAATGCGCACTTGCCCCGCCGCTGCAACTGGCGCAGCCACCTCTTCAATTCGTAACACATCAAAATCACCGTGCTCATGCACGCGGACAGCATTCATGGTCTTTGTCATCGTCACCTATTCTATCGTAATCTACTTGACATCTTTGAAATGCCCTAAATTTTGTGCTGCAATAGTGTACATTAGACTCTGTGCAGCCGGTGGCGCAGAAAACGAAATTGTACTGACTCGAATATTCTGCCATCTGTTAATACGCTCGATTTCCATCAATATTTGCCATGGCAATGTGTACTCTCCTTCAGATGGATCGCCGTCTGATAATACTATTATTTCTTCGACGCCATCGAGTTCAAATGCGCGCCTAATCCCGCCATACATATTAGTGCCACCAGAGAAATCATTTTCACCAACATAGGCTTCGGCATATTCTTTAGTTTGAGGAGAAGCCGGCAACAATGATTCGCTCATCTCATGAACATATGTTTCAAAAAACACCACATTGAACGAGGATGACCCGGGCAATATTTGCAACATACGCTTAAACTCAGTAACTACTTTTGCTGCTCGAGTGGCGCGTTTCATTTCTTGCATTCGAGTATTCATCGATGACGAAGAATCAAGCACAAAGCAAATGTTGCCGCTAAAAATAGGAATACCCAAGTACGAGACTGTATTCAACTGCCCTTCTGTTTGGCGCAGAGCACGCATTGGCTCATTCTTTACTTTATGCTTAAGGTACATTCGACGCCACTGCTCGTAACTATCACTTATGTTATAGCCGGTTATCATTCTGAGCATAACCACTGCCTCTATAGTGGCCCGGCAACGCGCTCTTTTCAACAAATCGATCAATAGCGCAACATGATCGCCACTCAAATCTCGGCGCAGCACCTCGAGACACTCAAGCAACATCGAGCCCGACTCGTCAAGCACTCGCCGCATAACCGCGACCTGCGCCAAAGACAGATTGACATCGGCCAATCCGCGCAAGGCAGCCACTCGCTGCCACACATGGGCTTTCGGGTTATCCAAAACGCTACGCGCAAGCTGGCGTCCGTTGTCAAAAAATTTGACTAAGGCATAAGTGGCCTCTGCGCGAATCGCAGGCAAACGATTTTTAAGATATTTTGTAAGAGCCGGCCGCGCCTTAATACCAGTGCGAGCTAGACAACGAATATAGGAGACTGTGCTTTCTTCACCACGAATCTGCGGACGTATGGCAATTACCACCTTATAGGGCAAATCTACATCTAAATAAGCGAGCGCCTTAAGAGCGGCCAATCGCTCTGCGGTCGGTGCATTAACATCGCTTAGCAGCGGCTGCAGCAATGATTGCCGCGGCTGTTCAAAACCACGGCGAGGCACCTCACTCGGTTGAACCAAATTCGCCCAAGTGCTACTTGGGGTTGATTGCAAAGCGCAGCAGGTGATAAGTAAAAGAGAAACAATCATTTGTTGCATGAAAGCTAGGCTCTCACATTGCATATAATAACCACAATGAAACTTTGGCAGTGGCTTTTTAGCAGTCTAATAGGAGCATCTCTCGCAGGATGGCTTTGTGTCGCTGAATTCGTCGTTCTCAGTAGCGACTACCATGCCTATTATTCAAAGCACACACTGACAGGACCATTAGCGCGCAGTATTTTTGCTGGTGCTATTCTTGCACTCGCCTTATTCCCGTTGCGCACAATTTATAGCACTCGCTCTTTACGACGCACATCGGCGTACATGGCGACCGGAATTGCCACAGCAGCACTTTTGTTCGCATTTCTATTTCACTTCCATTTCAATATTTTTACGCCGCTGGCCGGTGGTGGCTTGCTGTTGGTTTATGCGTTTATTCAATATGCATGCAAAAGTAAGCACTCATTCATTTTTAGCAGTTTCTATTCGCCAATTGTCCACGCCTGCAGCTGCGTGGTGTTGCTCTCAATAGTTTTGTACTGCGCAATCGATAAGCCCAACAAAGAAAGCTCGCCGTTGACCAATGTGCTAATTGTTTCAATCGATGACGCTCTTGCATCGCACCTCGGTTGTTATAAATACCACCGCGCTACTAGCCCAAACATTGACACTCTCGCTTCTGAAGGCATCATTTACGACAACTTCACAGCTGCAGACCAGCTACAAGATATCGCCCACAGCATCGAAAGCACAGTCAGCAACCTAAACGAAAGTTACACCAGCTGCCTAGTTACCGGCAACCAGCCATTGTTTAACGCTAGCAACTTTGATGAAAATCTAGATTTTTCTCAAACAACTCTAGATAACCGCCTTTCAGCAAACTTCTTTAACCGCAAACGCTCTAGCGGTGACCGCGCCCAAATTGCCGCTACTGCATTGTTTATTAACAATATTAATCGCAGTGGCAAACCGTTTTTCTTGGTTTACAATTTGCAAAACTGCAACGCGCCTCAATCTATTCCAGAAACTGCCAAGGGCCACTTTTCAGGAGCATCTGCCTCCGAAACTGAACGCTTGATCTCTGAGTATGACGAGTGCCTATGGTATCAAGATCGCCTACTTGCCGACCTACTCAAAGAATTAGATAACCGCGATTTACGCGAAGACACCTTGATCGTAATTTGCGGAACTAGTACACCATATTCTTTTGAGCATGACCGGCGCTTGCCACTTATTATTCGCTATCCTAAATTAGTTGCTGCCGGTGGGCGCAATACGGGCAAGCTAACACCACCCGCCTTAACCAATGAAATAAAAAGACTTTTGTCGCTATCAGCTGAACAGCACAACACCGGCGATATAAACAACGTTAGCAACGGCGAATGACATAAGGTCGTGGCGGCTCCATTTAAAACCACTACGTAATTTCTGCATTATTATTTTCAGTATCACCACGTCTGAAAGCACAAAAAAGACAAACAGCATTGCGGCCGACACTATTTGCTCGACCAAACTATATTCGCCATTAGTAACTGCCGGCTGACCAACAACACCGCTGAGCAAAACTAACGACAACACACCAAAAGCCAAGCCGCGCGACATCAGTAGCATCAGGGATGTAGCGCTGAAATTGCGCCCCAAGACAAACCAAATTGTCCACCAATGGAAAAATAACACGCATAATGCCGGTAGCAAGTGCAAGTGCAAGTCGGCAATATAGAAAAAAGCTGTACTATTCATCGATTTTTAGGCAGAGTTGGTGCAAATACTTAAGCGGATATATTCCACTATCATGGCCATCGCTAAACAAAATTCGGTATGCGTAATTGCCGACTGCTTGCATGTCGACTAGCTTAATGTCTGCCGGCACAGATTCACGCTTAATGATGCGTTTGCCGCTTATCTCGCTTATGCAATGTGCGCACGGGCATAAATACCGCAATTCGCTGAACAATATTTGCGTGGTCAAGTCGCCCTGCCAGAGAATCTCTAAGCTTGAATCAAGACGTTTAATGCCGCTAAGCGTCGGAATTACCGGCTGCGTCATTCTCTTCTTCTTCGCGTTTCTCGCAGTTATAACGCCACTGGACATTGTCTTTGCCCATCTTGCGCAAATGGTCAGAAGTTTTCTTTAACCCAAAAGAATTAGCTTTGGATGTAATCGACTTAGTGGTGCGGCCTAGCAATTTAGCAATTTGTGAATTTGATGCTGTACCGTGCATACGCTTAAGAGTTTCAACGTCTTCTTCTGTCCAGCGTGGCATTTTTGTTGGCACATTATCGACAGAACCTGAAACAAACTTTTTGTCTTTTGCCAAACACAACTCTAAAGCCTTTGCTTCAATTTGAGCTTCGGGCATACCCAAAATCAATGACATATCGTAGTTGCTGCGACTACCATAAAGTCGTTTTAAATCGACAAGTGCTTCGCGTGACCAAGGGCGCTCTGAAATTTCGGCGCGAAAACTTTCAATCTTGCGCTCGATCTCTTGTTCAGTGCGCTTAAAAATGCGTGCCCATTCAGAGAGATTTCCCGCGCTACCAAGCAACTCTTTAAGGCGCTTGACATCTTTCGCTGACCAAGGGTTGTTGCTGTTCTCTATAGAGTCAGGAAATAATTTGGCCACCATCTTATTAACTGATGACATAGGCCTTCCTACTTTTTTGGCGATTAAAGCCAAGCGAGTATTGCCATACATGCGCATTAGTCGACCAATATCTAGCTGCGACCACTGCCCAGATTTGTTAGGTTTATCCGACATGCAACAAAAGTAATTCAGGGGAAACTATCATTAGAGCAAAGGGTTTTCGTAAAAATCCTTTAATCTAAGATACAAGATTTGAGGCATTACAGGAATAACTTTTAGCCACTTTTTGAATCTAGCATCTTTTTCCATACCTTCTGCGCCTCGCTATTGAGCAAATGGAACGCCTCGTCTGAAGTTGGCGCATGAGTAGCGCGCATCGCAAGCTTAAATAATGGCTTAGAATCAACCTCTCGCAGGTATGCCTTGATTTCAGGGACCAACGCCGGTGACATAGACAAGCTATCGTACCCACAACCAACCAAGAAAAATGCACCTTCAGGCTGTCCAGCCATTTCACCACAAACTGAAACAGGAGTATTATTTTTTCTACAGATTTTCGCAATTGAGCGTAAAACTCGCAAATTTGCAGGGTGATATGGTTGATATAGATTTGTCACCCATGGATTATCGCGATCGACTGCAAACAAATACTGGGCCAAATCGTTAGTACCCACCGAAACAAAATCAACTTCCTTTACAATATCTGACAACGCCATCGCCGCAGCAGGCACTTCAATCATCACTCCGAATCTAACCTGGTGCTCTTTGTCGCCAACGATTAGAGAAAACATTTTCTTAGCCTCGCGGATCTCTTCTACACTAGTAACCATCGGCAGCATAATGTCCACTACGCCGTCTGTACTTGCGTTAAACAAGGCTTGCAACTGGATAAAGAAAATATCTGGCCAATGCAGACTTAACCGCAAACCGCGCATTCCGAGCGCGGGATTAGTTTCATTGTGCAAATTTAAATAGGAAAGTTGCTTATCATTGCCAACATCTAAAGTGCGAAAAACTACCCGTTGCGAGCCGAACTCTTTAATTACCTCGCGGTAAACACTCTCTTGCTGTTCGACTGTTGGGAAGCCATCGTTTTCCATGTACATAAATTCGGTACGAAACAGCCCGACTCCGGATACGATGCTAGTGTTAAAAAAAGTAAAATCGCGCGGCGATTCTATATTTGCCAAAATCGGCACCCGCACACCATCAGCAGTTGCGCACGGATCACATGCCGCTGCCGACAACTGCTCTTTTAGCTGCTCACGTTGCACTGCAAGCTGGTTGGCAGCGACCAATTGTTTGTGACTCGGATTAAGTTCGACTTCGCCTGCATCGCCATTGACAATACAATTCATTCCGGACCTAGCGACATCATCAAAGTTGTCGATATTGGTAACCGTTGGAATTCCGAAACTGCGCGCCAGAATAGCCGCATGCGAATAACGTCCACCGCGAGAAGCGACGATACCAGCAATTTTACTATGGGGGTAACGCACAACCAAAGTTGGCGTCAGCTCGTCAGCCACCAAAACCATTGATGAAATGCTTTCGTCTTGAGCATGTTCAAGGTCTTCGGCGCTCATCTCGCGCAACACCAAAACCCATGGGTCGGTAAAATCAGCAGACATATCGCGTAAGCCAGACTTGTCGAGCGCCGAAAATTGATTACGCATAAAGTCTATATATGCCTGCACCGCCGACTCAGGAGCATAATGGTCGTCAAACACCCAAGCCCGCAAACGGCTTAAAGCTTCTGGGTCTTCGAGCACAGCAATTTGCGTCGAATAAATAGCAGCATCTGAAGCGCCAACAATTTCTGCTGTTGATTCGCGAATCAACTCGAGCTGCCTAATAGTTTCGCAGCGTGCAAGGTCAAGCAAACCCCAAACTACTTCGCACTCTCCAGCATCGATATGCCGCAATGGCACATTCTTTTCAGAAGTTAACGCAATATACACCTTGCCAATGCCGACGCCAGCAGCAATCGCAGTGCCCTGAAATAAGCTAACTTCAGCCATTTACCTCTACTGCTTGCGGGCGACTCCATGATGCGATTTTGCGATTCATAGTAGTGACCAAATCTTCGATTTTGACGCGCTCTTGGCTCATGCAATCGCGCTCGCGCAATGTCACGCAACCGTCATCGGCAGTCTCTCCATCGACGGTAATACAGAATGGCGTACCGATTTCGTCTTGGCGGCGGTAACGACGGCCAATCGACTGGTTTTCTTCAATAGCTGTACGGAAATACGGACGCAACATTGCTTCAACTTCGGCAGCTTTCTCTGGCATGCCTTCTTTTTTAACCAACGGAAAAACCGCAACCGTAACCGGAGCAATTTTTGGATGAAAACGCAACACCACGCGCTTGTTTTTACCTTCGCCCTCTTCATCGTAAGCATCTACCAAGAAAGTCATGGCTGTACGATCGCAACCCGCGGCTGGCTCAATGACATAAGGAGTGATGTGCTCGTTATTCTCTTGATCGAACCATGTAAGGTGTTCGCCCGATGCCTCACTGTGTTTTTTGAGGTCGTAATCGGTTCGATTCGCCACGCCTTCAAGCTCACTCCATCCAAACGGGAACAAGTATTCGACATCGCAACAAGCATCGGCATAGTGCGCCAGCTCGTCTTTTTCATGTTCACGCATGCGCAACTTTGACGCGTCAACACCGTTATCTAAATACCACTGAAAGCGCGCCTCTTGCCAGTATTTATACCATTCAGGTGCCTCTTCAGGACGGCAGAAAAACTCCATTTCCATTTGCTCGAATTCGCGCGTTCTAAACACGAAATTTCCTGGAGTGATTTCGTTACGAAATGACTTACCGATTTGCGCAATGCCGAATGGCAGTTTCTTACGCGAAGACGTGACAACATTATTAAAGTTAATGAATATCCCCTGCGCAGTTTCTGGACGCAAGTAAGCAATGCTCGAACTATCGCGCATTGCGCCAACATGAGTTTCGAACATCAAATTGAATTGGCGCACATCTGTCCAGTCGTCAGTGCCTGACACAGGACACTTAATTTTGCACTCGATAATCAAATCACGCAGAGCCTGGTTGTCGCTCATCGCAGCCGCCAACTTTGCAGTCAGTGCTTCTTCGTCTTTTGTGCGCCCTTTCTTGCGGTACTTTTCGATTTTCCCTTCGACCAAATGATCGGCGCGGTAACGCTGTTTCGAGGTTTTATTGTCGATCAATGGGTCAGAAAAGCCACCCACGTGACCTGATGTCACCCAAACCTGGGGAGACTGAATAATCGCCGAATCAATACCCACCACATCTTGACGCGCATAAACGAGGGATTCCCACCACGAATCTTTAACGCGCTTTTTCAACTCGACGCCCAATGGTCCCCAATCATAAGTTGAACCTTGGCCACCGTAAATTTCGGAGGCCGGGAATACAAATCCCCTGCGCTTACACAGAGAAACAATTTTGTCCATTACAGAAGGTGCGGGCTTTGCCATGAGGGGCATATTCTAGCCTCGCGCAAAAACTGCTAAAATATTGAACCGCACTTAATTAACTGCGTTTACCAAGCATGATAATCATCACCTCCCTAATAATTTGTGCCCAAGCTGCCTCACCCGAGCCGCAGCAAGCCGAAGATGTCGTCATCACCGCTTCCGCATTCGCTGAAGACGCCCTCGCTACGCCATTTTCGGTTGATTCGATTACTTCAGATCAACTGAGGTTGTCGGTGCGCTCACTGCCAGAGGCTATAAAGCAAATGCCAAGTGTGCTGATGCAAAAAACCGCATATGGCCAGTCGTCCCCGTATATTCGCGGATTCACTGCCTTTCACAACAAGATGCTTATAGATGGTATCCCGTTGAACTTTGCTGGCATGCGCTCTGGCCCGAATCAATATTGGTCTACCGTCGATATGTACAGCGTTGACCGCCTCGAGGTTGTGCGTGGCGCAGGCTCGGTGCTATACGGCTCAGATGCTGTGGGCGGAGTGGTGCAGGCCTTTACGAAGTCGGCTCCTGAATATGACGGGCAGTTTATGCATAATTCGGTTACTGGCCGCTATGCTTCTGCCGAAGATTCATATATTGGGCGCACTGACTTTTCATTGAATTCCGGCAATGGCTGGGGGCTATATGGTGGACTCACCTCCTATCACTTTAATGACCTCACTGCCGGATCAGGATTACTTCCTGAAACTGGGTATTCTCAATTCGCTGGCGACCTTCGTTACGACATGAAGTTGAATGACGATTTTGATTTGACTGTCGCCGCTCAATCGATGCGCCAGGTCGATGTACCGCGCACTCATAAAACCGTCGATGCCGTTTCTTTTGACGGCACGACTATCGGCAGTGAATTGCAGCGCGATCACGATCAACGCCGCGACTTGGTTTATGCCAAGCTAGGTTTTGATAAAGGATCGGTAACGCTCAGCATGCAAGACCACGTTGAAGTGCGCGACCGTATCCGCAGTGGCGACCGTCGCGACATTTCTGGCTTCGACTTACGCGACCTAGGATTAACTGCGCGATTCGAGACTGATTACATCGGCGACCATAAATTGTCTTACGGCGCCGAAATCCATCGCCAGTCGGCTGATTCGTTTAAGACATCTGGCACTGTGGCAAATCCGTATAGCAGTGTTAGCATTCAAGGCCCACTTGGCGACGATGCAACTTACAATTCAACCGAAGTTTATCTGCAAGATAAGTGGTTGCTAAGTGACAGCATCGACTTGATTGCGGGTGTGCGCGTTTCTAACTTTGAACTAAATGCCGATCGCGTTGAAAATCCAAATACTGGCGCGGTGATGAACATGAATGGCTCATGGAATGCCGTTACGAGTTCCCTTCGTAACAACTATTACCTGAGCGACGACGTTAGCGTCTATGGTGGCATCTCACAGGGTTTCCGTGCGCCGAACTTGTCTGACATGACTTCTGATATTGAAGATAGTGTTGCTGAAGTGCCGACACCTGATCTTGATGCTGAAAAGTTTTTACAATTCGAAGTTGGCATTAAGGGCCGCACTAACAATTTGTCTTACAACGCTGCACTTTACAACACTGCGATTGACAATATGATTGTGCGTTCGCCGACTGGTAATTTATTGACTGGCGGCACACCCGAAGTTGCCAAGTCGAATGTCGGCGAAGGGTATATTCGTGGTGTCGAGTTCGACGTTAATTATAATTTAACTCATGGCTTGGCTCTATTTGGTATGGCTTCATGGCAAGACGGCGCAGTCGATCAATACGCCGACGCCGAAGATTCATCTAGCCTATCACGCGAACCTACCGACCGATTAATGCCAACCAGCATTACCACCGGCCTTCGTTGGACGTCTAATTCAGATGATTTTTATGCTGAAGCCTGGGCATGGTCGATGGGCGATGCCGACAAATTGTCTTTCCGTGATCAAACCGACACTTCGCGCATACCAGACGGAGGAACCCCAGGTTTCACCATATTTGGTGTTAGCGGTGGCATGAAGCTAAGCGATAATGCCGACTGGACTCTCGCCCTAGAGAACCTCACTGACCAAGATTACCGTATTCACGGTAGTGGCGTGAATAGTCCGGGCTTTAATGTCATTACTACATTCACTTTATCGTTCTAACAGCACCGTTAGCACGCTCGCCTCGGTCGCGATTCACATCGCGATCGGGGTGTTTGTGTATTTAGGGGTCGCCAACTTTTTCGATTTCGGCGAGGATGACAACAGCCAACCGCCAGCTTTATCTGTAAGTTTTTCACAACCAGCAAGTGAAAATTTACCAGCGACTACTATCACTTCACTAGAAGCAACAATCGTGCCGCCTTCTTATGAGTTACCGCAAATCACCGAGTCGAAATTAGAAGTGGCTACAGAAATCCCTAGTGACGACGAGTCACCCGACATCACTTACCAACCAGTCCGCCCATGGATGCCGTCGCAGTTACGGGTGCGTCCTGACGTAAAAGAAGTTAGTCAAGCCGCTACTGAGTTAGCTATCGCGTCCACGTCTTCGACTGTTGAAGTCATTGCCAAAAAAGACGAAGCGCAATGCCCGCCACCTGAATATCCGCGCACGTCATTACTTAAAGGTGAACAAGGTACGGTTACTTTGTTAGTTAGTGTGCGCGCAGATGGACAAGTGTCAGCGGTTAGTGTAAGTGAAAGCTCTGGTCACCTTGCGCTAGACAACGCAGCCTTAGTTGCGGTGCGCACATGGAAGTACATACCGGCAACCACCGATGGACAGCCGCATGCCGGCCAGATATTACAGGCTTTAGTTTTCAAGACTGACGACAAAGGCTAAACCGTCTTCTGCCACTCGCCCACAATCTGCGGCACCCACTCGGCAAAAGCATCACCACGCGGATCGAACTTTAGTCCAGCCGCTTCGAACAGTTGCGGCAATGCTTGCGAACCACCAAGGCTTAAACCCTTACGGTAATCAGCTACACACTTACTCGCGTCGTCACGGTAATTAATCCACAGTTGAATTGCCCCCATTTGCGCTAGTGCATATTCGATGTAATAAAACGGCACTTGGAAAATATGCAACTGGCGATGCCACATTGCAGCGCGTTCATCTTCAAGGCCTGTCCAGTCGACGCCGGTATTAAAATCGTCGAGCAAATTTACCCAAGCCGCTGTGCGTTGTTGGCGAGTGTGCTCAGGGTGCGTGTAAATCCATTGCTGGAAACCGTCGATGGTCGCAACCCATGCAAAAGTCGACAGCATGCCTTCGAGCGAATCGCGGCGCGCGCGAGTCACTTCATCTGCCGGATAAACATCTGACAAATGTTCCATCGCCAAGGCTTCGAGCCCCATTGACGCCACTTCAGCAAATTCTAAGGGCGGCATGCGGTAATCAACGGGTTCGAGTTCGCGACAGAAAAAACCATTTAGCGCGTGCCCGCCCTCATGAACTAAAGTTTCAACATCACCATGCGTAGTGCCTGAGTTAGCAAATATTACCGGCACGCGACGTTTCTCGAGGTTGTCCATAAAACCACCCGGCCCTTTATGAGGACGCGTTTCTAAATCGAGCAATCCTTGTTCATTCATCCAGCGCAACTCTTCGCCAAAGTCTGGCGCCACCGCCGACATCAACTTAGCTGCAACATCTACATGCCCTGCCGCATCAGTGAAGGGTTCGAACGCCGCCGCACCATCTAAATCGACGGCCGTATCCCATGGGCGTAAAATATCAACACCTAATTTTTGGCGACGATGCTCATTTATTTTTCGCATTGCTGGCACAATGTATTTTTTTACATTCTCGCCGAAAGCCAAGCAGTCGTCTGGCGAATAATCAAAGCGCTCTTTAGCGGTATGCATGTAATCACGATAATTATCGAAGCCGGCATTAACCCCAATTTGGTGACGCAAAGCCACCATCTTTTCAAATACGTCGTCGAGTGCATCGCGGTCTTGCAAGCGTCGCGCCGCAACAATTCGAAAAGCATCTTCACGCACTGTGCGATCGGGATTCGCTAAATATTTTGACATCCCAGACAAAGTAACTTCTTCGCCCTTATACATCACAGTCATCGCCGCAATCGTGCGCGTATATTCATTCGACAATTTTTCGTCGTCGGCATTCAACTGCACATTTTCTTGACGAAACAATTGCACTCCCAACTCAAGCGAGCGATCGTAAAGGTCTAAACCACTAGCGCGCAAGGCGTCGCGAAACTCGCACTCTAAAAACTTGCGATCGAGCAAATCATCGACCGGTTGCACCAAAGGCATAATTTCTGTTTGGAAATCAAGATGCGCTTTCTCTAAAGCGTCGTCGTTAGTCTTGCAAACACTAGCGTACATTCTTTTTAAAGATTCTTCGGCTACAACACTATCTAACTCACTACGCCATTGCACCCAGTCGCGCCACTCATCGACAGTAACTGGCGTCGCCGCCAACATTTCTTGCATTACGCCATTAATCTTTTCAAAACTATCCGGCACAAAATCTTCGCTAAGAAAATTCAACGCCGGCTGTGGATGTCTATCAAGTACTTCAGTCATTATTCTTCCTCTGCTTTAGTCGGACGGCCCATTAAATTACGCACCGCATCTTTCGGATTTATTTCATCAAACAAAATCGCGTAGATTTGCTCGGTAATCGGCATATCTACACCTATCTCATCAGCCGCCTGATGAATCGCCTTACACGTCCAGACGCCTTCGGCTACTTTTTCATTACGCGCTAAAATATCATTTAGCTTTTCGCCTTTACCAATCGCCTCACCCAAAGAACGGTTGCGTGAATGCTCTGAATAACAAGTAACCATCAAATCGCCGGCACCACTTAATCCAAAAAACGTATCGCGGCGAGCACCAAAGTGTTTGCCTAAACGCGCCATTTCTACTAAGCCGCGCGACACTAATGCTGCCTTAGCGTTATCGCCTAAACCGACGCCGTCTGCGATGCCTGCGCCAAGTGCGATAATGTTTTTCAAAGCGCCACCTAACTCGACGCCGATTAAATCATCAGATGTATAAACACGCAATGAGTCAGACGACAGATGATCTTGCGCCTGCTTAGCCATAACTTCATTCGGTGCAGCCACCACTACTGAAGTAGCCAACCCGCGCGCCGTCTCTTCGGCATGTGATGGTCCACTAACAATACCGACTAAATCATCGCCGCCAAAAAACTCTGACAAGATTTGTGTTGGGCGTTTTAGAGTGCTCAACTCTAAACCCTTAGAGGCCGAATAAACCGGCAAGCCATTTAGTTTATCGCCAAATTTTTCAAGTGACGGGCGAATGAATTGCGTCGGGATTACGCTATAAACTTCGTCAACATTTTCTAATGCGGCATCAACGTCTGAGGTCCATAGAATCTCACTTGGAATTTCGATGCCAGGCAAGTAACGCGAATTATCACGCGACTGCGCGACCTCGGCAGTGTAATCTGCATCGAAGCCCCACACATGAACTTTGCGACCAGCGCGATGAAGGCATAAAGCGATGGCCATTCCCCATCCGCCATCGCCGAGAACTAAACTTGCTTGTTGTGTCATTTTTTCTTACGGAGTGATGATTCTTCGCCGCGCAACAAACGCATGATGTTGGCGCGATGGGTAATGTATAAAAACAATCCGGCAAATAATGAAAAGTATTTAATAGAGTCATGCACGCCTGGATAATTAAACAAACTCAAAGGCAAGGCCACGCCGAGCGCTAGCGAACCCACCGACATCATTCCGCTGATGACAACAGTCGAGAAAAATGCGATGCCAGCGATCAAGGTCGGCAACGGTGCGAGCACTAGCAAAACGCCAGACAAAGTTGCTACGCCTTTACCGCCCTTGAAGCCAAGGTACAGCGGCCAAATATGACCCAAGTATGCACCTACCCCAACCAAGACCGCGACATTGACGTCTTCAGCAAAAATTAATTTGGCGGCCAACACCGGCAATGCACCCTTTAGCATGTCGAGCCAATAAACCACAACTCCGAGCTTTTTGCCTAGCGCGCGCCCAGCATTAGTCGCGCCCAAATTGCCGCTACCAATCTCGCGCAGATTAATTCCTTTAAACTTTGCGAGTAGCAAAGCAAAGGAAATCGAGCCGATGAGGTAGCCTGAAATGGCGCTTAACAAGTAGGAGGTATTCATTAATGCAGCTTACAGAATAGCGAATCTAAATACGAAATACTAAGGGTTGAAACATAACCTCAATAGTGTATGCTAAGGCGCGGGGCTCTCCCCCTCCTAACTCAGAAACAAAATCATGACCTACGTCATCGCCGAACCTTGCGTTAACACCAAAGACACTGCCTGTGTAGATGTCTGCCCGGTTGAATGCATTTACGAATCCGAGCCACAGCCAGGCACTCTCGAACTACCTATGTTCATCCACCCTGATGAATGTATCGATTGTGGCGCTTGCGAGCCAGAATGCCCTGTAGAGGCAATTTTCCCTGAAGAAGACCTACCAGAAAACTGGGGTCCATTCCTTCAGGCAAACGCAGATTTATCCGCCGAAGTGTAACTAGCAACTCATGCCATGCTAAAGTATGGCATGAGAACACTACTCGCCTTTAGCTTATTTTTCATCCTGGGGCTTGGCTATGCCGCCTCTAACTCTTCGCCGGTAGCCGAATCAGGACGGCTGCACGTAGAGGTTATCGACTTAAAGTTCGCTAACAACTACTACGAATTATTATCTCCAGATGACGACACTTTTTTTGTTGTCGAGCGCATAGATGCTGTTGTTCACGACCGCACTAGCAATTTCCCGTCCGGCTTTTTCGATGCAAAAACATCTGGCGGCTCACTCCGCTTCTTCATGAAAACTAGCGGCAAGAAACGTTATGAAAACGCACTTGTCTCAAGCGAAGTCGTCAGCAATGGCGCTCAAGGACTAGCGATACCTTCTGGCTACACTCTAGTGGCGCATAATCCGAATGGCGCCAACAAGGCGATTATTTCTTACCGCGTGTACTACCAATAAAAAACCGCAACCTGATGAATCAAGTTGCGGTTTGTTGTTTTGGAGCGGCCGAACGGATTTGAACCGTCGACAACTACCTTGGCAAGGTAGAGCTCTACCACTGAGCTACGGCCGCGTTGTGAGGGGGCAAAAAGATACCCTGCAGACCGCATCTTGTCAATTATTTTTAATTAATATCTAATCTTTGTCAGAAAGACTAGACGGCTCGACATTAGATAAGGACAAGAACTCTAATGCACGATTTTGGATATGCACCTTCACCTCGGCAATGGACATATCATCAAGCTCAATTTGCCCGCCTGCCATGCGACCGTGACCACCACAAGCACCCTTGTTACCTAAGATATAACGCAGCGCCGGGTAAGCATCGGCACCGGGCATATCGCAGCGTAACGAAATTTGATAGCGCCCGTCACATGCCCCGCCCGCCAGTGACCACTGCTGACCCTCAAGTCGCAAAAACCAGTCGGCGATTTCAGCAACAGATTCAGGGCTAAGGACGTCGTCCATAAGTGTCAGTAGAAGAGTGCCGTAATCTTGGCAAGCGTTGATGCCGCGATGCATTTGCTGAAAGTATTCGCGGCTTAAGGGTGGCTGATCTATTGCGCCAATAATTTGGCGGTCGGCAGCGAGCTCTAGAGTGCGGAAGGCCTCTTCGTCGGCGGCAGTTGCTCCGCGCAACAAGTTGTTGGTGTCGTAGCGCACCCCGCAAAACAATGCTGTGGCGGCGCGTTTGTCGGGCTTAACGTCGTGGTGCTTGAGCAATTCATACACCATGGTCGAAGTGGCACCAAATTCTGAGTCGACCCATTCGAAGGGAATCGAGGTGGCGGAATCATCTGCGATGCCATCGTGATGATCGAAAACTGCCAATAACGGAATTCCGCCTGGGGGATGCGTGTGGCTAAAGCATGGCTGCGAATCAACAATTATCATGCCAGCGTAATCGGCAGGATTTACCCCACCCTTAGGCATCGCCTGAATGTTAAGCAAATCGCGCATCGTCACATTTTCGGCGCGCCGGATGCGTCCTTCGAGGACCAAATCGCTGTCAATGCCAAATTTTTGCTTGAGCAGGTGCTCGATGCCCACAATCGCGCCTAAGCCATCTGGGTCGGGATGACGATGGGTGCACAACACTACCTTGCCTGATTCAGGCAGGATGTTAGCGAAAGATTCAAGGTCGGGACGACTCATGGGGGGTAAAAGTAACATATTTTCTCCTAACGTGGCAAGTTCTTATCCGAATGCTTTGTTAATTCCCCACTAATAAAACCAAAGACCTACTAGAAAACATGATTTCAATCTCAGTACTTGCACTTAGCAGCTTGTTTGCTCAAGCTGAAAACCCACAGCCACAACAAAAAGTAATCATCAAGCGCGAGCATGTGATTACCGATGCCGACAAGCAGCACGACGCCGATGTCGAAGTTGAGGGTAAGGTCAAGATTATCTCTATTATTAATGGTGAAAAAACTGTGCAAGAATACGACTTAAACGATATGCCTGAGGGCTTTGACGTTGATATTCAGCATATGGGTGGCGAGGGCATAGATTCCCTCCCTCCGCATGTTCTTGAGATGATTGAAGGTCAGCTCGGCGATATCGAAATCGACCTGGATGACATGCACGGAAATATCGAAGTCGATATACGCCACATGGGCGCTGAGTCACTTGATGATTTGCCAGCTCATATCCGCGAAATGATTGAACACGAGAATTTTGATGGCTCAGAAAACAGCTTTCAATTCGAGATTCTCGATAGCGAGTGTGGTGACGAGCAAGATTGCAAAGATGAGCAAGATTGTGGATTCGATGAAATTTACACTGGGCGCGGCAACGGCCACGGTGGTATGTGGATGATGGATATGGACCAAATGGGCAGAGGAATGCCACATATGATGGATATGAGAGACATGGGTCAAATGATGTTCATGATGTCACCACAGATGGGCCAAATGCGAAATATGCAAAGACATGGCAATATGCGCGGCATGCGAAACATGCCTAACATGCGCGATTTCGGTGGTTTACACCAAATGCACCAAATGCACCAAAGTCGCGAAAATCACGGCGACCGCCGCAACAACCACAATGATGTAGCTGAAGAGATGCATCACCGTCTAGACGAGCTAGAAGGCCGTTTAGATAACATTGAAGCAATGCTCCACGAATTACTCGAGAGACGCTAAAATAACCGACCGTTAACTCGTTTACCAAACTGTAAACACCAACACAAACACAAAAAATAAGATGATCCGCTACTTCCTCCCTCTACTTTTGGCTCTAGGCTCTTGCCAAGCACCAAACCAATACGACGCCGATGGCAATGTCATCGCAACAGCTTCTGCTTGTGCAGATAGCGCCGACTGCTCAATGGGCGGCGATTGCGACAAAGACGGCGATTGCCCAATGCAAGAAGCATGTGACGCAGGCGTTACAGCTTGTGCAGACAAAGGCGATGCTGACTGTGACAAAATGGGCACAGAAGAATGCTCAATGGGCGGCGACATGGGCAAAGAAGGTATGCGCGCCAAGATGCATGCCAAAATGATGTCAATGAGCGAAGAAGATCGTCTTTCTATGATGGGCATGAACATGAGCGAAGAAGATCGTGCTGCAATGCACGAAAAGATGATGGCCATGACTCCAGAGCAACGCGCAGGAATGCGTGACGCAATGATGGCTCGCATGGGTGGCAACATGAAAGAAAGCTGCGAAATGGGTGGCAAGATGGAAGGCTGCGACATGGAAGGCAAAAAAGCTGACTGTGACAAAATGGGTTCAGCTGACTGCCCAATGGGTGGCGCTGCCAAGTCTGATTGCGCCGAAGGCGAAGATTGCTCAATGGGCGACGCATGCAAAGATGGCGACTGCCCAATGCAAGAAGCTTGCGATGCAGGCGTTTCAGGTTGCTCTGACAAGCCAGCTGCTGAAGAAGCACCATGCAATGGAGTAGTAGTGATAGTCGGCAGCCAAATTCAATACACACCTTGTGATCTCGAAGAGTGCGAAGAAGAAGACAAAGAGTAATCTAAGTTTTCAACTACAAACAAAAAACCCGTCATCATTACGATGGCGGGTTTTTTCATTTAAGCATTAAATCGCTTACACGCTAATCTCGCCATCTGGCACGCGCACATCAGCACGCGCTTCAAGAACTGGATCAACCACTTCGTACATAAACTCGCGCACTTGACTCGGAGCACGTCCGACGAATTTACTTGGGTCTAACAATTCTTCTAGATTGTCAGCAACTGCTGCAAAAGCCGGGTCGGCCTTGATGCGATCTAGCAAATCATTCACACCATCTTCGGCCTTTAATCGATAAGCCGCCTTGTGTGAATGCACACGAATCGCTTCATGCAATTCTTGACGGTCGCCGCCCTGCTGCACGCAGGCCATCAAAATTGTTTCGGTCGCCATAAACGGTAATTCATTCGCCAAGTGCTGCTCGATCACGCGCGGGTATGGAACCAAACCACTTGCCACATCTTGTACCAGCAACAAAATTGCATCGACCGCCAAAAATGATTCTGGAATTGCGATACGGCGATTAGCCGAGTCGTCGAGCGTACGTTCAAGCCATTGATTGGACGCCGTCTCATAAGCATTAGGCGCCAAGTTAAGTAAGTAACGCGACAACGCACCGATGCGCTCACTGCGCATTGGGTTACGCTTATAAGGCATCGCCGATGAGCCAATTTGCTTAGAGCCAAACGGTTCTTCGAGCTCGCGACGGTGCGCCATCAAGCGAATGTCGCCGGCAAATTTTGCAGCCGACGCGCCAATTGCGGATATCGCACTAAGCACTACCCCATCCCATTTGCGCGGATAAGTTTGCCCACACACTGCAACCGATCGCTTGAAGCCCATGCGTTGCGTGATTTCATCATCGAGCTTGCGGACCTTGGCGTGATCACCATTAAATAACTGAAAGAACGAAGCCTGGGTTCCGGTAGTTCCTTTTACACCACGGAAAGGTAAACGCTCGAGAGCGTCTTCAACTGTTTCAAGGTCGAGTAAAAAATCTTGTAGCCATAAAGCCGCGCGCTTGCCCATAGTTGTCGGCTGCGCTGGCTGAAAGTGGGTAAAACCCAGTACCGGCAATTCGGCTTGCTCGAGACAGAATTCGCGTAGTGAACGAATAACCCCCATCAGACGCGCGCGCACCAATCGTAATCCGCGTTGCATGCAAACCAAATCTGCGCCGTCGGCAACATAACAAGACGTTGCGCCAAGGTGAATAATCGGCATCGCCTTAGTCGCCTTTTCACCGTAAGCATGCACGTGCGCCATCACATCATGACGCAATTCGCGCTCGAGTTCGGCAACGCGGTCAAAGTCGATGTCGCTGCGATGTTCTTTAAGGTCGTCGATTTGTTCTTGAGTTATATCTAAGCCAAGATTTGCCGACGACTCGGCCAATGCAATCCATAAATCACGCCACACTAATGATCGCTGACGATATGAAAAAGTTTGTTGCATCGCCGGGCTTGCGTAGCGCGTTGCCAACGGAGAAGAGTAAGTATCGTGTTTATCAGTCATCGGTAGGATTAAGTAGTAACGAAACGTCAAGTGCAGGCACTGAGTGAGTGAGTGCCCCCATCGAAACGCGATCGACTCCGGCATCAGCTAAGGCCGGCAATGTTTCTAAGGTGTAGCCGCCACTCGCTTCGAGCACAGCTTTAGGAAATTCTTTACGCAACGCGCGGACGGCGGCCACCAAGTGAACACCATGAAAATTGTCGAGCAATACGTAACTAGCACCATGCTTTAAAGCCAACTGTGCCTGCTCGATTGTTTCGGCTTCTATCCCGACCACTTTGCCATCTGCATATTCGACCGCCTGCTTAACTGTTGCGGAATAATCTAAACCAGACAATGCAAAATGATTTTCTTTTAGCAATAGTTCGTCAGACAAATTGCGACGTTGGTTTTGGCCGCCACCCAAAACTACTGCATATTTTTGAGCGTCGCGCAAACCTGGCACAGTTTTGCGAGTGTCTAGCACTGCTACACCATTGGCTGCGGCCACAGCCACTGAGGTTGCTGTGGCAACACCAGACAGCTGCTGCAAAAAGTTAAGGGCAACTCGCTCTGCTGCCAAAACTCCGCGAGCTGAACCACAGATGTACATTATGACTTCATCGTCACCAACTCGTTTGCCATCATCAATTAGTACCTGAACGGTAATATTTGAATCACATTGCTTAAATGCTTCAAGGGCAAATTCGACACCGGCAACTATTCCGTCAGCACGCGCAATCATTTGCGCTTGGCATTGAGCGCCGGCCGGCACCACTGCTTGCGAAGTAGAATCTTGGTGCGCATAATCTTCAGCCAACGCTAAGCTGACTAATTCTTTAATTTGCGCGGGAGTTGGTTTGGCCAAACTCATTGGCATATTTTAGCGTGTCGCCGCTACCGCTATGCGCTTGATACCAGCCAGAAACTTCGGCAGAGCTAGTTTCGCCTACGCCATCAACCAAAAATAGCCGGCTAGCAGTTAGCTGGCCATCAATATATTGTCGGCCGCGAATAATACATTCAGCGCGGGTACGACCTAAACTTGGCAACAATTCGAGCTCTGACAACGGTGCAATTGCCAAATCGGGAACTAGCGAACAATGCCGCTGCATTTCGAGAAACTGCGACAGACTATCGCCAGTAGCAATCAATTGCGCGGCTCGCCAACACAATATAAGCATAATCAGGCACACGCCGAAATGATGGGTACGACTCACCCTGTGGTGACGTTTTCAGCTTGAGACTGTTCGCTATTTATTTGGCACCGCATCAAATAATCTATCGCCGTATCTACAATTTCGTCATTTTCTAAGCGCAATCCTGCATTGCCCTGAGACGAATGAGGCCGCATAAAAGTCAAACCGTTATCATCAGCAAACAAGGCAGCAATCGGCCCAGAATTATTTACAAAAATAATTGGCCAATCATGACCCTGCAGCAAAATTGCTGGCTGCAGAGCCTCAGCCGCATTAATTAAACGGCTAACCCGCGCCAATAAATCATCGGGCAACTTCTTAAGTAAAGAATGGGGTCCGCGACGGCTAAGGGGATCTTCGAGGTGCAAATTCGGCATTACCTCTCCGGGTAGAGCATCGGACACTACAAATGTGCGCAAGGGGAAAGCACCAGCCAGCAAGTCTAGGCGCTGGCGCAACTCTGACGAAATAGCAGTTGTTACCAAAAAAATGCGTGGCGAAGATGGCTGCGAAAAAAGCGGACGGAATCTGCGACCCTCTGTTTGCATGCGTGACACCACTTCGAGCATTTTTTCTGAAACAGTCGAATCTAATTCAGAGTGAATCATGCACAAGCAAGGGCGTCCGAATGGATCGCTGCCGTAAACCGGTACTGTTAAGCCAGGCCCCAAGTCTAGTTGTTTGTCATGTAGCACTAAGCCGGGTTCAAGCACATCTGGATTAGCCGCCAACCAGCTTTGCAGCTGGGAGAAATCGATGGATTGGAGGCTAGTCATGGTTACTGAAATGTGGTCCCAGGAGGTAGTTTAGCTCTTTTTCTGCGCTTATTGTCGGTGTTTTCTAGCTTATTATTGGAAGTTGCTTTTACAGAGAATGCGCTCATGATTTGGCATAAGGCAATTGCCACTCCATCACTTTCGTCTTCGCTAGCCGGCTGATAGTCGCCACATTGCAGGTGCTGCATCGTCATCTGGAACACCTGCTCTTTGGATGCACGGCCATTCCCAGCAATGCGACGCTTAACAGTTGCTGGAGTTATTTCATTGACTTCAAGGCCAAACTCAGCGGCCAACATTAACACTACCCCACGCGCCTCGCCAATGCGCAAAGCTGAGCGTGCATTATCTCCGAAGAAGGCTGACTCTAGAGCCAAAATCGTAGGCCGGTATTGTTCTATTACTTCGCGCAATTGCACATGCAATTGATGCAAGCGTTCGGCAATTGGTGCAGTAGATTTGCCCAACACCAAACATCCGGATGCAATGCGTTCGGTAGAATTTAAATCATGCGCATCTATAACCGCCCAGCCCAACTTAAGTGTGCCAGGGTCGATGCCAAGAACGCGCAGTCTATCCACCCCTATAGACTAACAAAATGCTAACCTAAGGTCATGGTTTCCGACACAGCTGCCGTCATTGTCGCTGCTGGCCGCGGACGACGCATGGGTGGCACCAACAAAGCTTTAATGCGTCTCGATGGCCAGCCTCTTTTGGCATACTCGATTCGCGCATTTAAGGCGTGTGATTCAATAAAACGCATTGTGGTAGTCATGAATGATTACGACATCAAGCGCATGCAAAGCGAATGGCAAACTGATCCTCTGCAACTTGGTGCCGACCTTGTGGTAGCAGGGGGCGACGAACGCTGGATTTCAAGCCGAAATGGCGTTGATGCTGCTAGTAACGAAGTCGACTTGGTGTTGGTGCATGATGCTGCCCGTCCACTTATAGGTAGTGCCGACATTGAAAGAGTAATTAGTAGTGTGCGCGAACATGGTAGCGCTTTGGCGGCAGAGCCATTGGCTGACACTTTGAAAAAATGCTGTGGCGATACACGAGTGACTTCAACTGTCGATCGCGAGCATATGTGGCGTGCGCAAACTCCGCAGGGTGCTACTTGTCAAATAATGCGACAGGCTTTCGATGAATGGGATGTTGAAACTATGGGCTTACCGACTGACGAGTCAATGATGCTTGAGCAGGTGCAGCAACATCCGCAATTGGTGGCGTGTACTAACCCTAACTTCAAATTGACTACTCCGCGCGATTTACAACTTGCCGAAGCGTTGCTCAAATGCGGCGCTATAAACTGATGAATGCACCGCGTATTGGCATTGGTTACGATTGCCATCGCCTGGAATCTGGGGGCGACTGCTATCTCGGCGGTGTATTATTCGACAGCGAGCTATCGCCTATCGGTCATTCTGACGCCGATGTTTTGTTGCACGCAGTATGCGATGCGATCCTTGGTGCGGCCGGACTCGATGATTTAGGCACAACCTTCAGTGATCAAGACGAGCGATGGCGCGACTGCCGCAGCACTGCGTTTGTTGAACACTGTATCAACGAAATTGGCAAAATAAATTTAAAAGTAGTTTCTTTAGATTGCGTAATAGTTTGCGATGCGCCAAAAATCTCTCCGATGCGCGGCGTTATTCGCCAGAGCTTAAGCGATTTATTGCAACTCGATATTTCACGGGTTAATGTAAAAGGCAAAACCACCGAAGGGGGTGATGCACAACGCATTACCGCGCAAGCGATCGCATTACTAATCGAGGCCTAGCTGCAACTTCCACATGTGCGAGTAGCTGCCGTTAGCTGCCACTAATTGTTCGTGGTCTCCTTCTTCAACTATTTTACCGGCTTCCAACACAACGATACGATCAGCAGAACGAATGGTGCCAAGACGATGCGCAATCACAAACGAGGTGCGGCCACTCATTAAGTTTTCTAAGGCAACTTGCACTTTGTGCTCAGATTCAGAATCCAATGCCGATGTTGCTTCATCAAGCAACAGCACCTCAGAGTCTTTCAATAATGCGCGCGCAATGGTTACTCGTTGCGCCTGACCGCCACTTAAGCGCGAACCAGAATCACCCACTTGAGTTTCTAAACCATCAGGCAACTGTTCTATAGCGTCCCGCAAGTTTGCAGCATCGATCGCGGCGCGAAGTTGTTCTTCACTAGCATCAGGGCGACCGTACAAAATGTTCTCTCGGATGGATGCCTGAAACAAGAAAGGTTGTTGCTGAACAACGGCTAACTGCTTCATCCAGTCGTCTTGCTTAATGTCGCGCAAATCAATGCCATCTACTTTGATAGAACCATTATCGACATCATAAAAGCGTGCGACTAAATCTAATAAAGTTGATTTTCCGGCACCAGACAATCCTACCAAGGCCACGCGCTCGCCGCGTTTTACGGTTAGACTTAAACCATCGATAGCGTTTTCTGCAGCGCCAGGGTATGCGAAACTAATGTCATTAAATTCAATTTGATTAGCTACCTGTTGCAGATGTTGAGCGTCAGGATTGATTTGCATATCAGGCTGCAAATCAAATACCTCAAAGACGCGGTCGAGCGAGCCCATCGTCGCGTATATTCCGGTAATCGCGCGTGTTAGCCGTCGAACATACGCGAACAAAGTGCCTATCGCAATAAAGAACGCCATCATGGTGCCGACATCGTGGAAAATCTCGACAATAGTTAAATGCACGATAACTAGTGCTCCAATAACTAAACCCACACCGCCGTTAGCGAAGAACGCGGTGACCGCTAGCGAAACAGCTTGAGCGCGTACCATGCTGCGTGTTTGCGTCACAAATTCTTGGTTGGCCTTATGATATTCTTGTGCCTCGCGCTCTTCCATTCGAAAAGCTTTGACCACGCGGATTCCGGATAGCATTTGAGTCAATAATTGTGTAGTGTCGCCTAAGGAATCTTGCGACTTGCGTGCGCGGCTTCGAATACGGGGGCCAATTTTTATTACCGGCAATGCCAACAACGGCAAGAAAACTAAGGTGCCAATGGTGGCAGTAGGCTCAGCAGCATAAGCCACTAACAGCGAGCCCAATATGTTAAATGGTGACTGAACCATTTCTTCAATCATCATGTTCAGAATACGTAACGCAGTGCTTGCATCGGAAGTCATTCGCGACACTAAATCACCAAGACGGCGTCCGGAATGATAGCCCATGCCAAGCTCAGCCACATGACGCGCCATGTCTTGACGTAGATCGGTAACCATATAAACCGATAACATGCGTGAAGCCTTTATGAAAACATATTGCACCCCGGCAAATGCAATCGCAATACTTAGCATAGCACTTACTAAAACTATTGCCTGACTTACTCCAGGAGCAAATCCCCAGTCGCCAAATGTGGCCAACCATGGCTCTAGAATATTAGCTGTGAAATTAACAAGAGCCGACGACGAATCAGGATTTATGCCAGAGGATTCTCCTGGATCTAAATGCAGTCGATCAATTAAAGGCTTGATAAAGACAATCGTAAAGCGCGAGCCCAAAGCTGCCACTGCACCGAGCACCACCACTGCTACTACCGAAGCTTTGTATTTGCTTAAGTACGGAATGACGCGCCGATAAGCGCTGAGCAGTGATGTGCGAGAACTGGCCACTTGGTCTTACTTAGCCTTTGCGCCAAGCGCTCGGACATAAGCATGAAACCGTGTCGTCAACAAGTCGTCGTTGATGATGTAGGCGTCGCGTTCGTTACCAGCATAATCAATTGTCTTTGAACCTGGCGTCACCTGGTTTATGCGGTAGAAAGAATATCCTAGTGGGTTTTTAATTGGCCCATATACTTTTCCTATCTCTGATGAAAAGTACATTTGGTCGGCCATGGATGTTCCCATAATGAAATTGGTGTAGTCGTTTTCCATCAAGAAGCCGCGCAAATCATTACGTGATTGAACCGGCAGCATTCCGCGATGCGGCTGTGGCAAACTTGATGATTGTGCACCACCAACAGTTTCTGGGTAGTCAGAGTAGTCAAGCAAAATTTCTTTCCAGTCGGCATCTTCTTCAGCAAGGATTTCTGACACCTCAGTAGCCCGCTCAAGACTGCCTGCAAACGGGTCGCCTTTAAGAGGGAAACGCCCTGTAGTTTTGCTACGCGCACCGAGCAAAATAACGTCAACCTGCATTCTGTCGGCAGAGTAGAATGGCCCGCGCTCAGCAATTATCGCTTCGACCATTGCAGCATATTCTTCGCTATCTTTAGATGGCATCGCATTAATAAATGAATGACGAGCGCGGAAATATTGATAATAAATTTCCATGCTTGGGAAGCCTAAGAATTGCAAAATCATCATTTCGTGAGGAATGATTGTACCCTCATATTCAGCCCGTTCAGCGGACAAAGCTTGCATGTAATCAGAATCACTCATCCAGTTACCGTTAGCTTTCAAATCGTTAGTTGCCAAATTAATATTAGAAACGAAAGACTGAGCCCACTCACGGTCAACATCAGAAACCATTGGCTCAACAATCTCGCGCAACTCTTTGGTTGCAATATCACGACCATTAACACGCAGAGCAACGCCTTCAGGTAGTCCATCTGAAGGATTAACAATTTGACTTGATTTCATTAATGCCATCCAGATAGGCGGCATTAAAAATTGATTCATCATTTGGTCATCAAGTGTTTCTACCTCGCCCTTTTCTTTTTGCTCAAGCAATGTTTGATGATCTTCTTTTAGAAAATCATTCCAGTGTTGCCCTAGAATTTCTGCAAGTTGCTCTACCGGCCAGTCAGATGGGTCTGCCGGAAAAAACATTCGTTGCGCTTGAATGTTGCGACGCATCTCGTCACGAAATGATTCTTGGGTGAAGCCTTGCGCCTTTACTTGCTCCCAGAAATCTAGAGTTGGGTCTTGATTCAGCACTAGATCAACTCGCTTTTGAATTTGTTCGTCGATATCTTCTTTAGAAATATCGATATCACCTATATATATTCCAGCATCTTTACGCCTGGCGATCTCGTCTACTAAAACCTCATTTAAAGTTCGCTGTAAAACATAGCGTGAACCTGAGGTATAAATCAATGCGCGAGAATATTGCTCGTCTAGGCTAACAGCAACGCTCTTAACGATGACAGCAGGGACGGCGTCGGCTTCGGATTGTTCTTTTTTGGCAGGGCCAAAAATGTCTTGTGGGAATGCAGCCGGAGAAAGGGCTACCAAAGAGAGTAAAAACGGTAAAATCATGGTTGTGATGTTGTTGCGTGCGTTAACGAAAGCTAACTTCGGCTATATTTTAGCCTGTCTAGGTTATTGTTGGCTATTAGTTGCCAGTTTTGTCGGATGTGCGCGCCCTGCCGAATTTATTCAGGTGGGCGACACCATCATCTACGGCGATACTATCGACAAAGTGGCTGAAAAATTGAAGCATTCTTTCAATGAATTTGGAGATTCTACTTTGCGCTCTCATCTTCTTATGAATGGATTGGCCGAATCAGAGATACTTCATCAATCTTTGCCTAGTAAAAGCATAGAAGCAAAAGAGCGTATTTTATCCTTAGCTGGCTTGTTGGGCGGATACAAGCCTGAAGACTTGTCTGACGCACAGCTGTCAGGGTTGCTGCTAGAAACCAGGTATTCCCCACCAAACCCTAGCCAGCTCGGCGCAAATATCGCCGCCGAAATATCGACGCTCGAACCGAATTCATGGTCTGAGCCTTTCAAAACCAAGAAAGGTTGGTCTATAGTTTACCTGCACAATCGCGATTCTGCGCTGCGCAGCAAAGCAGCTGTAAACTTTTCCATCATCAGCATTGATGTTGGCAGCAGCAAAGACCACAACTCCAGCAAGCAAACCTGGAACACCACTACCCTAACTGGTAGCAACAAACTAATTTCCTGTCTTCCCTACGAATTCAGAGTTAAAAACAAGCAATGATTCGCTCTACCCTTAATGCCGTTTTACTCTTCAGTACTGTCTTAACATTTCAGGCTGAGTCCTTTGCCCAAGACCAACAACCTACCGAGGCAGAGGTTGTGGTCAAAAAGAAATTTTCAAAACTACGATCTAAAGAAAAGAAAAGCATGATGACTGCGCTGCGGTTAATCGAAAAGGGCACCATTGACGAAGATGAAAATGTCAACCAAGCCAAAGAAGCCGTACTAATGTTGAGCGAAATCGGCGAAGGGGTTATCCCTAAATGCTTAACGTCTTTCCCTAGAATGATTGGCGCTGATCGACTCGAGTATTTACAGGCCGCGCTTAACAACATATTGGTTGATGACGACTTAGCACTAGCCCTAGGATTAAGTACTCGTAAAACACCTAACGAGGTTTACTCATACTTAATGAGTCGTTGGGCCGACAGCTCTCGTGAAGATACGGAGGAAATCCTAATTAAACACCTTGCCAATGAAAATACCGAAATAAAGTATCAATGCGTGCGTGGCCTGCTGCGCATTGGCAACGAATTGGCCATCGAGCCGTGCATTGAAATTGTTGATACGCAATGGGTGTCTAACAAGCAAATGATACGCAAAGATTTTAGCGGTGTATCTCGCGGAATTATGTCTGACCTAATTCACAAAAAAATTAGCACTCCGAACAAAAAAGCTCGTCTACTTGGGCTGCATTTATTTGAATTATTTGGCGAAAAAAAGCACGCCTCGTTGCTCGTTGATAATTTGCAAAACAGCGACACGGCTCTGCGCCTAGGAGCAATTAATGCCTGCCGTGTTGTTGTTGATGGCGACAAACCATTGCTGCGCCCTTCTATGACTGAGCTAATTGAGATGGGTAATGCCTGGATTGCCAAACTATGATTTTACATTTACTTGCCCTTTCTTTTTTCAGCAGTCAAGCCGCTGAGTCAGATTGCACTATGTGCGCAAATGACCCAAAGCGCATGGAACAAGCCGAAATTGTTGGTCACGGCCCATTTACGTTTTTCGCCACCGACAGCCAAGAAGTAGCAAAACGCATAAAGAACAAGAATTTGATGTGGGTTGAGACTAAGCATTTTCGTTTTGGCGCAGAGTTAAAACCATGGAAAATTCCTGTTAAAGATAAAAAATCTTATTTGGCAGAACTAACCGAATTTGCCAAGGCGTTCCCGCACTTAAAGCCTAAAAAGATAAAAACACTCGACCCCTGGATGCGCATCCATTTAATGGCATGGCGTTCAGAAAATGCATACCAGCAGTTACTTGACATGTTTGGCTGGGCTGACGATCCATTTGTGTTATTGCCTGATGAAAGCATTTTTGTTGATGCTGCAGAAAATGGCTGGGAAGAAATATTGAAAGAACATTGGCTCAAAGCAGAAAAGCGAATAGAAGAACTGCCACAATGGCTTGGCTTGGGTCAGCACTTTGGCATGCCGATGAAGCATGAAGTGCTGCTATTGATTAAAGAAAAACATATCTCAACTATTAAGCGCGATTACATTGGGCTACTAGATTCGCATCCGCAGCGCTGGCATAACGACTGGCACCCATTCGGAGAAAATCCAGTTTCTCGTTCAATGTGGTTTGGATTATCAACTGCTTCAGAAAAGATAAAAAGCGATCGCCACTTGCACAACGCTGTGCTGCATAATGTCATTATTAATCTCTTTGATGGCTATATGCTTTACTTGTATGAAGCACCCGTCTGGATGCGCGTCGGTCTTGGACATTATTTCACTCAGATAAATGACCCGCGGTACAACATGTATGACCTTGACGAAGGTTCATCCGGATTTAATGAAGACTCTAAAAACTGGATTAAGTCCGTCAAGTCGATAGTTGCCAAAGATAAAACTCAGGGCTTTGCCAAGCTCGGGGCAATGCGTAGTTTTGGCGACATCGACTTTAATGCGCATGTTGAATCGTGGTCAAAAATAGTATTTATGTACCAACTCGACCCACCAAAATTCGCCAAATGGATTTTGTTGTTGAAAAACAATAGCGATGCAACCGCCAATCTCGACGCCCAGCGCAAAGCCCTTAAAGAGGCCTACGGGTGGTCGTTTATGAAGGCCGACGAAGAATGGACAGCATGGGTTAATAGCTTAGAGGTGCCAAAACAGTGAACACTCGCAGCGAAAGACTATATTTGGTGTTAGCGGCACTTTTCACTGGATCACTAGTCGTAGCAAATCTAATTGCAAATAAGTTTTTCCACATTGAATTGTTTGGCAAGCAATTTATTCTATCTGCCGGCGTAATTCCCTATCCATTAACTTTTCTGGTTACAGACTTGCTCAGCGAAGTGTACGGCAAAGCACGCGCCAACATGGTTGTCCTCGGCGGGCTTGCTGCATCACTACTAGTAATTGCTACCCTTGCGATTGCTGACTTAATGCCAGCTATCGACGACTCGATTGTTGACGATCAAACCTTTAACATCGTGTTTGGCAATAGTTACCGAGTTATTGGTGCTTCAATGATTGCCTATTTAGTCGCGCAACTTATCGACATTAAAGTTTTCCATTTTTGGAAAGACCTGACCGGAGGCAAACATCTTTGGTTGCGCAATAATGGCTCTACGGTAATCTCACAATTTGTAGACTCAGCACTTGTAGTGTGGGTACTATTCGCCGGAACCTGGACGCCCTCCCAAATGTTAGTTGCGATTTTAGATCTGTGGTTATTCAAATCGCTAGTCGCCCTATTTGACACTCCGTTATTTTATTTGGGCGCACATTATTTGCCGCGATGGTTAAAAATACGACATGAGTAACCCCGAGTCATATGTTGTTTTTGATACTGAAACCACCGGCATGCCTCCCGGTGCACGAATTATTGAAATTGGCGCTTTGAAAATAGTAAACAACCAAGTCGTTGACACCTTCGAATTACTACTTAATCCTGAATGTCAAATTCCTTTTAATGTGATTAGAGTTCACGGTATCGACAACTCTATGGTCGACGATGCGCAAGTTGCCGCTGACGCTCTACCAGATTTCATTGAATGGATTGATGGGCTAGCGCTCGTGGGTCACAATGTTAAATTTGATGCGGCAATGCTTGCCAGTGAAGTTTGGCGCGCCAGGCTTAAGGTGGGTAAAAACAATACCTTTTGCACCCTGTCTGCATCAAGGAAATTATTAAAGCGCAAATCACACTCTCTCTCAGACTTAGTAAGCGAGTTAAATTTACCTAATCAGGTTTCACACCGCGCACTAGCCGACGCTGAAAACACCTTCTACTTGCTACAGCATATTATCCAATTGCACGGTGCAGAAAAGTGCTGGAGTAAAATGGGTAAAGGCGCACCCCTAAACGGGTTTCAACCAAGCCAAGTAAAACTACCACAACGCTACAAGATATTATCCGATGCTGTCGAAAAGAAGGGCGCGGTTTCGATTGATTACCGATTGGCCAATGGGCGTAATTATTTTATAAAAATACATCCACGTCTTATTTACTATTCTGGCAAGCGCACAATTATTGAGGCTGTATGTGACTCTAGCGGCATTACAAAAACCTATTTATTAGATTCCGTCCTTAGCGTCGATATAGATTAGAAGATAGGCTATAATTCCCAACCTCAAAGGCACGTTCAACCTTTGAATCCGACCGACATATCGGCGGTGATTTTCACCCCCATTAAACCCTTTAATTAATAACATGTCTGACTCTGAAGTCAAAGAAACTAACGAAGAAGAAGTTGTTGCTATTTCTACCGAAGAAACCACGCAACCTCAAGCTCCTGCTTCTCCCCCGGCCTCTTCTCTAAACTCGCATTTTGTATTGCAACCATCTGTCGATGCTGCAACCATTGAACGCGAAGATCTAGAAGATCATTTTTACGATTTGCAAGACGAAGTAGCGCGTTTACGTCGTGCCCTTGCTCTCGACCCGCTAACTGGTCGTATTCCATCTAATGGTGGTTATGCTGCGCCTGGCGGTTTTCTAAAGCGCCAAAATGTTGCTGTTTTTGTTGATGTGCAAAACATGTACCACTCTGCAAAGAAAGCGTTTGGCAGCAACTTGTCTTATGCGCATATGCTGCGTGCCTGTGTGCGCAACCGCCGCCTAACTCGTGCTTTTGCTTATGTAATCGAGCGCGATGGCCTCGACCAAATTGGTTTCACTGATCACCTACGCTACTGTGGTTTCGAAGTGCGCAAGCGCGAAGTAATCGAGCGCATGGATGGTTCACGCAAGGCTGAATGGGAATTAGGCATGGCCATGGAAATGCTGCGCATTGCCGACAAGGTAGATGTAATCATTGTTGTTTCTGGCAACGGTGTATTCTCTGATGTTGCGCCACTTATTCAAGCTAAGGGCGTTAAGTTCGAGTGCTGTTCATTCCGCGAGTCAATGAGTGACCTTCTTATTCGCTCGGTAGACCAGTACCACGTACTAACAGAAGAGCACCTTTACGAAAACAATCAAGACTAAGCGAAAGCTATTGCGCAGTTTTCTAGGCGCGCGCCATTCTTGTCGGCAACGGCAAATTTGCGACTACCTGGTTTACCGTGCATACTAGCCGAACCGTAAAGCCCGTCTTTACGAACCGCATAGTAGGTTAATCCAAAATTTGGGCGGCCACCTTTATATAAAGCTGGCTGCCATCTCGAAGCGCGTTGTGCTTGTTGCGCAACGCGCTTCAATGCATATAAACATGCTTGTTCTGGGCTATCGCCGGCGCGCATCCGCTCAATCACCAACATCGAGCCATTACTTAAAATGGCTGCCTCGCCTCGGCCGGTAGCGCCGGCAGTTCCGACTTCATTATCGCAATACATTCCGGCGCCAACTAAAGGTGAATCACCAATGCGTCCTGGTATTTTGAATGCTAAGCCACTGGTGGTGGTGCAGCATCCAACATCTCCGGCGGAATTTAGCGCTGAACAATGAATCGTACCCCAAGGGCGCGGTTCGTCAGCGAGAGCTGGGTCTGCAGGAACAGTGTCGTTAATTGGCCAGAGGCGATCATCGTCGCTGCGTTTGGCACGCCACTTCAACCATATTTCACGCGCCCGGTCGGTTAACAAATTCTCAGGTTTAAAGCCGTGATCAATTGCAAACTGACGCGCACCTTGACCAACTAAGTTAATATGATCAGTACGATCCATAACCAATTCTGCAACCTGAGCTGGATGCATAATATCTTCAATGCAGGCAACGCTACCGGCATTGTGAGTTGGACCATCCATGCATGAGCTATCTAATTGCACTACTCCGAGCTCATTAGGCAGGCCGCCGTAACCGACTGACAAATCGTTAGGGTCGGACTCGACCACAGCCACTCCTTTAATTGCCGCCGAAACTGGACGCATCCCTTTCTCGCGCATTAGCTGGTGAGCAATCTTCACCGTTTCAATACCATTAGCTGAGGCAACAACTACCCCCTGATGATCAAGGGATGGGAAAAGCACTTGCTCGTTAGATGCAGCATCAACGAACGGGGATGCAACCAGAGATGCACCGGTAGCTTGCAAAAATTTACGTCGAGTTAGGTTAGACATGCAATCAGCCTACACTAAACTTATCGGGCATACAATCTAGCTAACCATTTCACAGGGATTTTACATCGATAAAGCAAAGGGAATGTCATCCACGCTGCGAATGTGCGCAGTGGCCGGGCAGTGAAACGGCGAGGACTAACCGATATTTGGTGTGCCAGAAGCACCCGAGCAGTTATTTGGTTCAGTCGCGCGCACAATTCTATGTCTTCCATTAATACCTGCTGCGGCACCCCACCAACTTGTTGCAATAAATCAAGGCGCACGAAAATTGCCTGATCACCATAGGGATGGCTAGCAATGCGCGAACGCTTGTCTGCCAACCGCAAGCACCATTTCATTAATTTAGAATGACAGTCTTGGGTCCGATGATTAATAGGGAATGCCCCCCACTGCGCATCATTAACAATTGCCTTGCGAATTGAATCAGCTGCTGCATTGGGTGGCATGCAATCAGCATGCACCATCCATACGACATCTGCGGTTACGCACTTAGCCCCGGCGTCCAATTGCTGCCCACGACCGGCGGCAGACTTTACAACTTTTACGCCAAGGCCGAGCGCAATTTCAACGGTATCGTCTACCGAGCCGCCATCTACTAAAATTATTTGGTCAACAGACTGCTGTTGTAAATTCTTTATGCAATCAGAAATTACCAGCTCTTCGTTCAATGCTGGAATTAAAGCGCAGATTGTAATCCTTTTCATTAACGACGCCAAGAAATTATTTTCTTGAGCAGTTTGGCAATAGCGGGAGTTAACCTAGCGCCGCTCGCTTTGTCGCCGAGTCTGCTGAATATCGAAGCAGTTGTCGGATAGGCGTGGATCACAGCTGAAAACTCACTTAACTTCATTTTCTTTTGGATAGCCAATGTCATCTCGCCAATTAACTCTCCGGCATGATTGCCGACTATAGTTGCACCGCGCACTACTCCACTCTTCTTTTCATAAACTACTTTTACGAAGCCAGCAGTTTCGCCTTCAAGTAAATTGCGATCTATATCTTTAAAGTCAAAGCGTAACTCGTCTAGGTCAATTTGTTGTTGAGCTGCATCGCTTAGGTGCAACCCCACGTGTGCAAGTTCTGGGTCGCAATATGTAGCCCACGGCACCAACAAACTGCTCAGCCTGCCACGGCCAAAGAAGAATGCGTTGCGCACCACGATGCGGGCCATTGCATCAGCAGCATGAGTGAATTGATAGTTACCTATCACGTCTCCAGCAGCGTAAATTCGTGGGTTGCTAGTACGCAAATTATCGTTTACCTTTACACCATGCTTATCAAAGGCTACATTCGCCTTAGCTAACCCGATGCCATCAACATTAGGCGCACGCCCTGTTGCCAATAAAATCTGATCTGCGTCAACCACATAATCTTTAGCGCCAATGCTGAAGTGTATTTGCTTTGAACCGTTTGCCGCGACAAACTTAGATATTTTCGCACCCAAGTGCATGGCAATGCCGTCTTCAATCAGCGCCTCGTGCACAACCTGAGCCGCTTCGCTATCTTCGCGTGGCAAAACTTGGTCGTCTAGAGCAATAATGCTAACTTGTGAGCCGAAGCGAGCAAAGGCCTGCGCCATTTCAACACCAATTGGCCCAGCACCTATAACCGCTAGCCGGCGCGGCAATTTCTCTAGATTAAATAACTCGTGATTAGAAAGCGGCGCCACATCGTCGATACCAGCAATTGGCAATAAGGCCGGATGAGCACCAGTCGCAATTAAACAACGCTTAAATCTCAATGCTCGCAATGCTGAGCCGCTCATTTCAACATGCACAGTGTCGTTGTTTAAAAAGCTACCTCGGCCAATGAACACGTCAACACCTAAATCTGTAAATCGTTGGGCGCCATCGTGATGTGCAATCTCGGCCCGTAGTTTACGCAATCTATCCATCACTTTGGCAAAGTCTAATTCACCGTCAGCACTAGGCATTCCGAATTGTTCTGCCTCTCGAAAATAGCGTAAGCGGTGTGAAACCGCAAGCAAGGCCTTGGATGGTACGCATCCATAATTGAGGCAATCGCCACCCATCAATTTTGACTCGATAAGTGCTACTCGCGCACCAAGCCCAGCCGCAATTGCCGCTGCCACTAATCCGGCTGTACCACCACCAATGACAACCAAATCGTAAATACGCTTGGGCTGCGGAGGTTGCCATTCGGTTGGACCAACCAATTGCTGAAGCTGGATGTCGTGCTCGTTGTTGGGAAGTAGTGACATTATTATTTAACTTGGCTTACCTTAACAGAGCTAGTTGCAAGAGCATTTTTCGCTATCTTGGTGATTAATATTGTGACGACAAGAGTTGCCACTAGACCGCAATAAAACATCAAATCTCCGGCTTGACCAGAATCTTGCACTGGGTTAGCAAGCAGTGACGAAACATCGCCGGCTGCTGAGCCCAAGTAAACATAAAGCAATGTGCCAGGAAGCATGCCAATGAAAGAACCAAGAATGTAATTGCGTAACGAAACGTGAGTTAACCCAAAAGCATAATTGATTAATGTATATGGAAAAACCGGAGACAAGCGAACTAAGGTAAGTATTTTTAAGCCATTAACTGCTATCGCCCCTTGCAATGACTTAAATTTTTCAGAGTCGCCCATTTTCTTTTCAATCATCGGCCGGAAAATAGAGCGTCCTAGTAAAAATGATATTGTCGCACCTAAGACGCTAGCCGGAGACACCACTGCTAAACCTAACCATGGACCATATAGTGCGCCAATTGCCAATGTGGCAATTGACCCTGGAATCATAAGCACTGTTGCCGCCGCGTAAACTAAGCCAACTATAACTGCCCCGGATAGACCTTGCATTCTGACCCAATCGAAGGCTGTTGCTATATGGTCTTGTAAAAACAAAAACCATGCCCCAATAGCCAATGCGATTACAATTAACAGAATCGCGGGTTTCTTCATTAGACTTCTTGAACCAAGCTACCTGCACAGCTTGAGCCTGAACCTGCAGTACAAGCAAAACAATGATCAGCTATCGCCACTTCACCGGTGCGATGGTCTGCAGTAAATAAGTCAGTGATGGTTAACTCGGTGCCATGCTGGTTGGTCATAGGCAGCGCCTTTACTAAGTTGAAATCGCAATCAAACAACTTGCCGTCCCAACGCAAGCTAATTGCGGTGCGACACATTAAGCTTGGTAATGTTTGCGGGTTGTAATTGTCACGCAACAACTGCATATAAGAATCAAGCTTTCCCTCGCGCTGCAAAAAATGTTCAAACCGATGGATGGGCTGATTGGTGATAGTTAACAGGTCGCTAAACTCGATATCGTACTCTTCTCTGAGCACGCGCCGATAATCATCTTCGAGCGGTTGTTGCGCTGGAGGCAAGCTGTCAGCCTGCGGATTAAACACTAAATGCAGCACTTTACTTTTGAGTGCCTGGGCATACCCAGCTGCATTCAGGGCGCGCAGTCCATCAATGCTCGCTGAAAACACACCACTGCCGCGTTGAGAATTTACGTTTTCTTTGAGATAGCACGGCAAAGAACAAAATAGTTCTACATCATTGTCGGCAAAAAATTGAGGAAGATCATTTTGTCCTTCCTCGCCCTGAACTGTCAGATTATGCCGCACCAATACCTTGCATTGCAATTCGCGCGCAGCCAAAACCAAGCGCCGAAAATGAGGATTTAACTCTGGTGCGCCACCTGTTAAATCGAGGGTGCTTATTTCTGGCCGCTGCTCAAGCAAAGCAATTACTTGATCTACCAAATGCGCAGAGGCGTTGTCGGCTGCGCCTGTAAGGCTAGGCGACGACTCTACATGACAATGCAAGCATGCCTGATTACAAAGGCGACCAATGTTAAATTGCAGCGTCGAAAACCCTAATCGGGTTAGCGGCGGAAATTCAAACCCTATCATTAACAGCAACCGCCATTAGATTCATTGATAGATACGTCGTCTCCGCTACTATCAAAGCATGTAAACATTTCTTGATATGGAGGAGAATTAAACATTGCCAATTGCCCTGCATCTACGTCGACACGTTCACCACGGATGAAAACAATTCCGCTCTCGTCACTTACTTCTTCGAATGGCCCGTTGTACATAACTTGGCCACCAGCCGCACAACACGGCGCAGTTAAGGGTCGATATGCAATTACAGTAAGTGACCTAAACTCGATATCGTTTACAGTTTGCCAAGCCTCTTGCTGACGAACAACACTAGTCACGCCGACAAAACCTGCATCAACAAATGCTTGCATGAAATCAGACTCTTCTAGCGCACCGGATATACAGCCAGACCATAATTCTGAGTCTTGTTGCATTTCTACCGGAACCCTCTGCGACGAAACAATATCTGAAATTACCGCGCGCCCGCCTGGCTTTAGAGTACGGTATATTTCGTCAAACAGTTTATGCTTCAACTCAGGCGCGACTAAATTAAGCACACAGTTTGAAACCACTACATCAACACTAGAGTCAGCAACCATTGTTTCCGAATGTTCAAGGCGCGTGGCTTCGGCCTGCATTCCTTGCAAGGAAGAGATATCGCTAACCGGATTAACGGCCAGCCAGTCGTCAAGTTTATCTAGATCTAGCTTTAAATTTTCAATTTGCCCCCTATAAAATTTAGTGTTAGCCCAACCGATTTTATCTGACATTTCTTGTTGATGACTACGAGCCAAATTCAACATATCAGGTGTCATATCAACTCCGATTACAGCACCTTCGGGACCAACGATTTGACTAGCGATATAACATATCTTTCCGCCACCACTACCTAAGTCGAGAACAGTTTCTCCTTTGTTTACAAAGCGGGATGGGTCGCCGCATCCGTAGTCGCGATCTAGTATTTCTTGTGGCAGTAATTCTAAATATTTGCCGTCGTAACTAACTGGGCAACACAATTCAGGCACCACGGTATTGGCACCTTCGGAGTAGCGAGTTGAAACAGCGTCATTAACTGTACGCTGCGAGAGATTGGAGAGTTTGTCTGAGGTCATGGTTATGAATCAATAGTTTATCATTTCTTGACTTACTTACACTCAATTCGCATGTTAGAGTATCTTTGTTACATGAATAATACAGCTAATTCGAATTCCATTGTTGTCATGGCTAAATATTGGCAGTCAGGCCCGGTAAAGACTCGCCTTGCGGCTTCAGTTGGCGATCCTGCTGCTCGCCAAATCTACAAAGAAATGGCCGAACAATTTTGGCTTCAACTGCAGTCGAGTCAATGGCAGCGGCACCTCTGGTCTGCCGACAAGGGCACTGCTACCAGTCTTGGAAAATGGCTAAGTAACCACAGTTCGCTAAACGTACAACCAAATTCCGACCTAGGTCAACGCATGCTGCATGCTTTACAGCATACTCCTTTCGCTAACTGGATCGGTGTAGCCGGTACAGACGCCCCTGACCTTAGCGCAACTTACATCAATGACTTAGTTACATCTCTGACTAGCCATGATATTTGCATCGCACCAACCTTTGATGGCGGTTATGCATTCATCGCGATGAAAAAGATACATCCACAATTGTTTGGTGATATTGAATGGAGCAGCCCAAATGTTTTGCGGCAAACACTAGAAGCAGCTCGAAAAAACAACCTTAGTGTTTGCTTAGGCAAAAAAATTCGCGACCTCGACACAGTAAATGACTTAAAGCAATTCGCCGCACGCAAATTTAGCTGGGCGCAGTTTATTTAGCAGTCTTAGGAGACCGCTGGCGCAACTCTAACTTATCGACATCCCATAAGTCTATACGCTCGGCGCCAGACTCAACCCCACGACGACTACCGCCTTCGGAATGAGGCTTCAACACCAACGATGTTGTGCGAACGCGAGGATAAAGCAGTTCGGCATTAAACAAAAAAGTTCGCAATTGGTCGCGGCGGAAACCGCCTTCGCCTTTTGCAAAGTCGATGCCAAATATTTTGTCTTCGACACCACTGCGTGACCGTGTATTTACCTTTACGTTAATATCGCCCATCTGTGCAGTGTAAGCCTGAGTTTGAAAGTGCAAGCGGAAGGACTGCTCGTCACTACCCTTTGGAGCTTTCTCTCGCCGCATTTCTAAGTCGTCACAGGCCTCCCATATAGACTTATAACGGCGTTGGTGCGAAACAAGCGCGTCGTCCCAATGTTGCAGATTTGCTTCGGCCCATAAATTGCCTACAAAGGCCGCCACGGCTAGACCGACTAAAGTGAAAAGCGTACTGCGGTTGTTCATGACTTTTTATTGATATTTGGATTAATTGCAATAATGTCGACCTCAACGATCGCAGTTTTTGCTTCTGGGACAGAGGTAGGCTTGGTAGATGGAATCTCTACCTGCCCAAGTGTAAATTCTGCATTTTCTAAATTGCGCTGCAGCCGATCAAATCGGCCAATAAGCTGTCCACTACTATCGGGGTATATAGTAATCCCAAACTTTACAGACACATGCGCAGCCTCACTCGCTGACTTATTAAATGAAGTGAACTCAAATGACTCTATCATCCATTTGCCTTGATAATCAGACATCTCTTGCTCGATGTGGTTCATTAATAAACGCCAGGCCTCGAGACAAGATTGCGGCATCTCAACCGCGGCCTCACCCATAAGCTGATCAAGGCTATCTGTTGCCTTTGACACCGAGCGCATCAAAAGATGGATGCGCTCTTCGTCAGGCACATCATTAGCTGAAAAATCGTTTTTGATGACCCAATCGTCAGGGTAATCGTCGATGGAGTTGACTTGCTCGTTAAGACGCTGCACCTTTTGTCGAGCTCGGGCATAAACCACAGCGGCATCAGCAGATTTTTGTTGCGCCAACTTAACATCAATCGCCATGCCAAACGCAAAGTAAAACACCAGTCCGACCATAGCCCAAGTTAATGGGCCCTCAATTCTCTCTACGCCACGTGCGTAGCGGAACTCTTCTTGGCGAAAATTCATTTCTAGTGTCTCGCCGCCAATTGCACGTAAGGCTGCACCGAATGCAATTGTATTTGGACTAAGATCTTCTGCAGCAGGCATCAACAAATCAACTGGTGCGACCTGCATGTTTAAGCCTGCCGACAAATCTTCTGCAAGACCAGGAATTTGCGCACCTAGTAAATACAACGGCAAATCACCGTAATTTAGAGCGGTCATGGCCCGGCGCAACTCTGCTTCAAGGCTGCTCGCAAACGAATGGTGATCGGCATTTGAACATTGCTCGAGCACTTCGTCGAAGGTCATGCCAAACACAATCGAAGTGTCGCCGCCCAAGTCTAATTGCAATGCATCGTCTTCGTCGTTGTCAGCATCTTGACCATCGCTATCTGAATCGGCTAAAGAATCATCGACAATCGCATCGCCACCCTCGCTCGAAATATTTCTAGCCATTTCAAGCCACCCAAAAGGAATGGTTCTAGTTGCGCGCGCCAACCCGCCAGGAGACAAAACTAACAACTGTGAGCATTCGGCGCCAACATGCAAATACGCCTCTTGGTCTTGACGTTCGCTGTCAGGCAACGATTTTATCGCATTAAATAATGATGCTATCGACAAGTCAACGACCGGTGGATCAAAACTAGCTGCTTCGCAAATTTCGAGCGCGGATTGCATTCGAGTTTTGCTCAAGGCATTCACTGACATTGTTGAAGTCGCACGGCCGTCATCGAGCTCAAAAAAATCAACGAGCACATCATCTATGTTTAGGTGATAAAGCTCGGACTCAATTTCAAACTTAATAACTTGAGCAACTTTCTCGCGATTGCTAAATGGCAAACTCAGCTCGCGGTTAAGCACAGCGGAAGAGGACAGGCTCAGGCAAATTTGGTTACCCTTAAACCCCTTGCTAATCTCAGCAATTCGCTTTGCGACAGACTTTACATCTATGACATCGTCTGCCGAAAAGTAAACGCTGCCCGAATCGCTAACACTGTAGCGCTTTACCGTGCCTTCGAGAACTACGTAATCGAAGCCATGGGAGTAGAGGTGAATGCCGAGGCTGTTTGCCATAACTTGTGTATCAGATTAACGTTGCAGCGTCGAAAAATCTAGCTGCTGCGGCTGCCTTAAATCAACTAGAGCCTCGCGCTGAGCAGGATCTAAAACCCGCGCAAAAATTAATGATTCGAACCGCTGATCGAGCTCGAGCCACTCGCCATCTACTTTCGACAAACTTTTTGCGAATAATTCATCGCGCTGTTGTTGGTAGTAATAAAGCAGCAATTTCAGGTCGCCCTGCTGCTTTGAGTTCAGTTCGAGCACCTCACTTAGGGCCAGTTGGTAACTATCCAAGTCAGTATCTAGGCCACCAGTTACCGAATAGCCGCCAAAGTGCGACTGCCAGGATATGCCGCCCACAAACCCTGCAACTAGCATTAGCGCGGCCGGAAGCATCAAACGCAAGCTCGCGGACGTCATCACTTTCCGGATGCTGGGCGCGATAAGAAATCGTGAATTGCTTGATCAAGTTGGTTTGGTTGCTGCGCATAAACCTCGACGCTTGGGGCCTTTGCGTTTACGACTAGCCATCCGCCTATACTTAGTGCTAGCAGTAAGGCCGCCGCCACATTCAACCAACGCACAGCGCGCGAATGTGAATAAACTTCGCGTGATAATGAATCTTGAAACCGAGTTTTCATTCTCGTTATACACTCGGCATCGGCAGCGGCTGGCTGCAGTAATTGCATGTCTGAGCGCAAGTCACGCCATTGCTGCAGCTCAATTCGCAAATCATTGTCTTCGAGCAGCTGTGCCCGAACTTCGTTAGAGTCTATCTCGGAGCACTCGCCATCAAACCACGCGCTTGCACGCAGCTGCCATTGTTGTTTGTTGTTAGTCATTTAAGTCATCCTGTAGATTTGAGATTTCTAGTGCTAGCCTGGTACGCGCGCGATAAATACGTGATTCAATAGTGCCTTGCTTTATTTCAAGAACTCGTGAAATGTCTCTGTAAGACATGCCCTCTAGTTCGCGCAAGATTAATACTTCGCGAAATTTATCAGGCAATTTCTGTAGAGCATCACGCACCAACTGGCGACGTTCGTTGCGCTCGGCATCTAGACTCGGATTAGAGTAAGCATCGTCACGTGCCGGAATTGCATTCGATTCTTCGCATTCAGATAAAGAATAAGCTCGAGCATAACGCTTTACTTTTCTCTGGTGGTCGCGCAAACAGTTAAGCGCGACGCGATAAAGCCAAGTAGATAACGCTGATTCGCCTCGAAAGCTATCTATCTTGCGCTGCACTTTAATGAACACTTCTTGAACGCCATCTTCGGCATCTTTTGCCGATAAACCACATTTAAGCGCCAAACCATATATTTTGGCAGCGTATTGCTCGAATAGGTCTTCTGGAGACTGAATCTGCAACGGTTTGGAGCTGGGCTTAGGAATTGTCATGGCTTAATAATTTGACGGCAGCAAGCTAGAGAAGCTTCCCGCTAAAATCACAAAATAGATTACCCTATAACTCGAAAGAATGGCCTAACTTATCGCGCTTAGTCTTTAAGTACTCAGCATTATGCTTCTGGACATCGGGGTTAATCGGTATTTGAGCAGTTACCTCGAGCCCATAGCCAGCCAAGCCGGTAAGCTTTTTAGGGTTATTAGTTAGGAGTTTCATCTTACGAACACCTAAGTCATGTAAAATTTGCGCTCCGATGCCGTAATCACGCATATCGGCAGGATATCCTAATTTTTCGTTTGCCTCGACAGTATCAAGCCCCTGGTCTTGTAATTGATAGGCCTTTAACTTATTCGCCAGGCCAATTCCGCGGCCCTCTTGGCGAATATATAGCAACACGCCCTTTCCGGCTGCAGCAATTTCATCAAGCGATGCATGCAATTGAGGACCACAGTCACATCGCAAACTACCCAATAAGTCGCCAGTGAGGCATTCTGAATGGACTCGCACTAACACATCTTCAGTTAGTGCATTAAATGGTGTTTCTTCATCGTCAGGTGCTGAGCTCCAACCATAACATAGAGCAAAATGCTCTTTGCCGTCAAGCTCGGACTTATATAGATGCATGGTAAAATCGCCATACTTAGTCGGCAGTGGCGTGCCACTTACCTCGCGTGCAATCAGTTTTTCGCGATCATGGCGGAATTTAATTAGATCTTCTACTGTAATTATTAAAAGTTCGTGTTTTTTGGCGAATATTTCGAGGTCAGGCATTCGAGCCATCGTGCCATCTTCATTCATTATTTCGCAAATTACTCCTGCTCCCTTAAGGCTAGCCATAAGCGCTAAATCGACCGAGCCCTCAGTTTGGCCAGGACGGCGCAACACCCCACCTTTGCGCGCTCGAAGCGGAAAAATATGGCCAGGACGGGCTAAATCACGCGGAACAGCCCCATCCGCAACTGCTGCCAAAATAGTGGTAGCGCGGTCTGCTGCTGAAATTCCGGTAGTAACCCCTTCTTTTGCCTCAATGGACTCAAGGAATGCGGTGCCCATGCTAGAAGTGTTATTCGCCACCTGCGGACGTAAATCAAGCTGGTCACACAATTTGCCCTCGAGTGTCAAGCAAATAAGCCCCCCACCCTCTTTTCTCATGAAATTAATGCCATCAGCAGTAATTTTTTCGGCAGCCATTACCAAATCACCTTCATTCTCACGACGTGGGTCGTCGACTAGGATGATCATTTTGCCATCGGCAATCGCCTGGATGGCCTGTTCTACTGTTGCGAAAGTCATGTTCAGTGCGTCCTCGCCTGTATTTTATCGAAGATTCAATAAATAAGTAGTAATATCCGATAGATAAGAGTGCGACTTCTCAAAAACCCATCATTCATTGCTCTAGCAGCTGCGTTAAGCGTTGGAGCCCTAGTAGGACTACCAAAAGTAAACACTTTTAAGGATAAGGTCCGTAGCAAAAACCATCAGCTGAATAATTTAGCCTATGAAATTGAGGTAATACGTCAAGATCAGCGCATTCAAGCAGCCAGACTGCAACAAGAAAATGCTTCGTATAAATCGCAACGCAAGCGCGACAACATTCTAAATCCTGTCTTTCAAATAAGTGGGGATAGCGCTGTAGGTTCGGCAGTATTGGTGAAGCGAGTATTAAGCGAAGATGAAAGCTATTACCTAGCTCTCAGCTGCTACCACGTTATTCGCGATATTCTTGAGGAACAAGATGGTTTCGAGATTGAGTCCATTTTTGAGCAAAACCGCGAGCAAACTTTATTCTTGAGCGGCCAAATGATTGCGCACGACGCAGCTATTGATCTGGCCCTAATCCGTATCGACACTAAACACGACCTTGGACGCGTTGCAACTCTTGCGCCGCGATCACGCTCTAAATCAATTGACACTTTTTCTGAGATTTACACCGTTGGCTGCCCACTCGGCACCCCGGTTCAAGCAACTTCTGGCGAGATCAGCCGCGAGGACTGGACAATGGAAGAGGAAGACTACTGGATGATTTCGACTCCTGCCTATTTTGGCAACTCTGGTGGCGGCGTATTTTTAGCTGAAACTTGTGAGCTAGTCGGCATCTTCAGCAAAATATACACCCACGGTAGCTACCAGCCTCAAGTCATTACGCATATGGGACTCGCTGTGCCGATAGACGTAATTCACGATTGGCTTGATGAAATAGGTTTTAACCTAAGCGTGCGCTAACACAAGAACAGCGCAGTTAAACTAATGGTTACTAACAACCATGTTTAAACTCGCATCTATTGTTCTTGCTTTTTTACTGTCGGCTGCTTCCCATCAGAATCCCGCCGACAACGTCTCTGTTTTTGACAAGGGGCGAGAGTTACTTGCTGCCGGCGAATGGTCAGCTGCAAAAATTGCCGTCACTGATGGCCTTAGTCGCAGCCCATATTCGACAGAAGGCTATCAATTGATGTATGAAATAGCCAAGGCTGAGCAAAGTATTGAAGAACAACTTCGTTGGGGGAAATGGCTAACCTGGTCACTAGCCTCTTCCGGAAACAACAAGCTAGCCACAGGCATTATCGAAGAGCTCGATGCTGTGTATACGGATTGGAATATAGATAATTTATTGCTCAGCGAATGGCAAGCCAACACTTATAAAGCCGCAGCGAAAGCAGCAAGCAGCAAGCAATACCGATTGGCTGGGCATCTCTATTCTAAAATTCTTGACGAAAACCCAACTGACAAAAAAACTAATAAAGCTTGGGACAAATTAGTTAAAACTGCCGGCAATGAAATTACCGGTGGTGCATTTTCTTCGGCTAAGGTTCGGCGAAAGTCTGCGAACTGGATAGAGAAAAACAATGCCAAGCACAGTACATGGGATAACCGCTGGCAGCGAAAAACCAAGTACTACGATGTCCAAACCAACCTAGATTACGAGTTTTTCGAAACTGTTTGTGATGCCATGAGGCAAGTGAATGAGTTTTATCGAGTTGTTTACGACTACGGCCGCAAAAAAACCAAAAAGGTTACGCTGTTGATAGGTGCCACCCGCACTGACTTCGACCGCTTTACAATGAAATTATTTGGCACCGCAATTCAGAGTAAATCTGTCGGCGGATATTGGAGTAGCCAAACCAATACCGTTTCAACATTTGCCTCATCAGCAGAAAATAAAGACGACGTATGGAGCACACTTTTTCACGAGGCTAGCCACCAGTTCATGTCCTTGGTGATGGCTAAAAACGAAAAGAGAGGCATGACAACTCCGCCGTGGCTCAATGAGGGCACGTCATCTTATTTTGAAGGGTGTGTCATAACTGCAAATGGCACTATTCTCAAAAATAATATCGCTGAACGGCGGCTACGTTCTTGGAATTTCCTTGATAGCGATCCCGACAGCAGAATCACTCTTGAAGAATTAATTGCCCACCCACGCAATACCGGACCCCTAAATGGTTCAGCAAGTTACGAGGGCAAATTTTATCCTTATGGCTGGGCTTTTGTTTATTTCCTACTAAATTACGAGGAGCACGACCGGCGTGTTTATGCGCCATCAATTACCCCTGGCAGTGGTGGTATTCCTGAAGAATACAAGGCGGTAACTCGCGCCAAAAGATTGGTTTATCGCGAGCCATACTTAAAGTACCTTGCTCATTTCAGCAAGACAGGAAATCCTGATAACGATCAATTTATGCCGCTTGAATTAGCTAACAAATTATTTGTTGAGGAGGTAGACGATCCTGACATAAAAGATTGGGAAGCCTTCGAGAAGCGGTGGCGTAAATTCACTCAATCACTCTATAGAGAAATGAAGGCCGGCCCAGATTTTGCGGATGTCTTGCAAGCGCGCGCACGGGGTTATTTGTTGGCCGAAGACTTCGAGCGTGCCCGCAGTGCTGCCGAGCAAGCTAACCATAAACGTCCTCACGATGCTGAGACTTTTCGACTATTGGCTGAGGCTGCACTGGGCAATAGAAATGAAGATGAAGCTTTATTCTGGATGTTTCGCCACTGGGAATCCGTGTGGGGCAGCAACGATGCAGATGCAACAACGCTGGCTGAAAAGTGGATTTTAAATAACAAAGGGCGCTCGTTACTCAAGTTATACATTGAGCCGGCCAAGCAAACACATGCTTTGGTTGAATCGGCGATGGAGAAAGCTAATGCCGACGGGCATCCGATCTGCGGCACACTGTATGCCTCACATCTTGAAGAGGCCTTAGGCATAAACTTTAAAGCAACTAATAAACGTGCACTACAATTAAGTGCGCTTGCAGAGCAAGATTTGAGATTATGGCAAAACGCATATGTCAAGAGTTCTGCTTCGAACCGCAAAAGCGCGCTGAGCAATGGCAACTTAATTAATGTGGTGGTTTACGAAAAAGATGGCGTCCTTATTAACAACCCGTTGGGCGGCGCTTCTCCTGGATATGAGCGTACTAACCTAGCTAGTTTGGCAACTCTCACTCCACCATTTTCATTGCGCGGCGAGGTTGTAGTCGATGGCGATGCCGCTTTACTTTTTTTCGGGATTGGAATTACGGGCAGACCTCAATCCAGAATTGTGATTGCGACTAGTGGCAATGGTGACCAAGTTGTTGAATTCCAATTGCTGTCCATTTCCGCCAAAGACGATTCGCGAAATGCACCATTAGACTCGACCGTTACGGGCGGCGCAGCTTTTCACAAAGGTGATTCGGTTGTGATGCAATTTGACTTCAACAAAAAAGGGGAAGGAACTTACACGATCAATGACTCAACAAAGCCAATACCAGAAGGTTTTGATGCAAGCGTTTTAACTGGAGGGTTTGCGATTGCTGCCTCAGAAGATACTGCTGCATTATTTAAAAATATCGAAGTTCGCCCTAATAGTGCCTTTTGGCCAGTATTATCTACGAGCGACGACGGATAATTTGCCACCGCTAGTGCTAAAGCGAAGACTAGTATTTATTACGGCACTACCTTTTTTCAGCAAAGCGCCTTCTAAATCTTGTAATCGCTGACGAGTCACTTTTTCTTTTGCGGTCAATAACTCTTGCCTAATTAATTGCTGCCTCAGATATGATGGCAGCGCAGCAAAGTTACCTGCATCAGCAAGAAGTTGCTGCTGAGCTTCTTGCCAGCTCGCCGCATCGCTTGACAACTTCAACAAGGCCTTGACCGGATCACCTGTAGAAATTTCAGCTAGCTGAGGCATTATTTCATGCCTAATTTTATTACGAGTGGCATAATTAACATCGCTATTGCTAGCATCTTCATGCCACTTGATATTATTTTTCACCAAATATTCTTTCATTTCAAAGGAACGCAAAGCAAGTAATGGGCGACACAGTTCAAATTTTTCAGCCAAAGCTCGACGTGGATGCATGCCCACCAGCCCGTTCAATCCAGTGCCACGCATAATTCTTTGCAGCACAGTTTCGGCTTGATCATCGGCATGATGAGCGACAAATATTTGAGTAGCACCAACGCTTTCAGCGATTTGACATAAGGCCTGATAGCGATGGTTGCGCAATTCATTTTCGCTTAACCCCTGCTGTACTTGAATTCGCTGAGTCAACACCTCGAAGCCTAACTGACGGTATCGATCTGCAATTAGAGTAGTATTCTGCGCAGAAGCGGCGCACTGGGCATGGTCGACAACTGCAATAATTGCGGATGGCAGTGAATGGTTTTGTGCAGTATGCTTGTAGGCATAAGCAAGAAAAGTTGAATCGGCCCCACCAGAACACGCTAATAACACCTTATGGTTTTCGCCATAAGGACCAAAGCTTGTTAGTTGACTTGCCACTCGCTCAATCATGATGGCAGATTATGCCATTTCCACTGCCTATTCAGGCAAAAACACACTAAAATCTGTGTCACTCGAATGCTTACGCACCTTTGCGTCGGCGTCCTCCCTTAACCAAAATAATAAAAACTATGGCAATCCGCGTAGCCATCAATGGTTTCGGCCGCATCGGTCGTAACGTCTTCCGCATCATGCAAGCTCGCCCTAACGACTTCGAAGTCGTTGCGATTAACGACTTAACTGACGCGCCTACTCTTGCTCACTTACTTAAGTACGACACGGTTGGTGGTCGCTTCGATGGCACCGTTGAAGTAGACGGCGATTGCATCGTTGTTAATGGTAAGTCAATCAAAATTATTGCCGAGCGTAATCCAGCAGATTTGCCTTGGGCCGACAACAACGTCGATTTTGTTGTTGAAGCTACCGGTATTTTCCGCAGCCGCGAGCAGTGCACCATGCACCTTGATGCCGGCGCCAAGAAGGTGTTGCTAACTGTGCCGCCATCAGATGAAATCGATAACATGGTAGTGCTTGGTGTAAACGACGAAACACTAACTGCTGATCAACGCATCTTGTCAAACGCATCTTGTACAACCAACTGCCTTGCGCCTTTAGCTAAGGCGTTGCACAATGCTTTCGGCATTAAGCGCGGTCTAATGAACACTATTCACGCTTACACTAACGATCAGCGTATTCTTGATTTGCCGCACAGTGACTTGCGTCGCGCACGTTCTGCTGCTGCCAACATCATCCCAACATCAACTGGCGCAGCGCGTGCGGTTGGCAAGGTTCTCCCAGAACTAGACGGCAAACTAGACGGCATGTCCATGCGTGTTCCTGTGCCTTGCGGTTCTGTTGTCGACTTGGTTTGCGAAATTGACAAAGACAATGTTACCGTTGACGAGATTAACGCAGTCATCAAAGCTGAAGCCGAGGGCGCTATGAAAGGTGTGCTCGAATACAGCGAAGACGCTTTGGTTTCTTCAGACATCTTGCGCAATCCACACTCTTCTGTTTTCGATTCAGGCCAAACAATGGTTATGGACGGCAACATGATTAAGGTTGTGTCTTGGTATGACAACGAATGGGGTTACTCAAATCGCGTTTGTGATTTGGTTTTCAAAGCTCACAACGTTTAATTAACCGACATGCTTAATTACGACTTCGACGGCAAGTGTGCCTTCGTGCGGGTTGACTTTAATGTGCCACTACAAGATGGCATCATTGGCGACGACACCCGCATTCGCGCAGCACTCCCTACTATTCAACATATTCTTGATAATGGCGGTGCGGTAATTTGCGCTAGTCATTTGGGTCGCCCCAAGGGGCAAGTTGTCGAAGAATTACGCATGGCACCCGTCGCCGAGCATCTGCAAAGCTTGCTTGGCGACAAACATTCTGTCTTGTGTGCACAATCAGTGTGTGGCGACGATGCTGTTGCCGCTGCCGAAGCACTCGAAGCCGGAGAAGTGTTAGTGCTAGAAAACTTACGCTTCGAAGCAGGTGAGACGGTTAATGATTTAGAATTAGCCTCTAAGCTGGCGGCAATGGCTGACGTGTTTGTACAAGATGCATTTGGCACTTGTCACCGTGCGCATGCCTCTACTGCTGGGGTCCCGTCAATCCTAAAACCAGCATTGCCCGGCATACTTCTCGACAAAGAGATTAAGGCTTTTGCCAATGCTTTTGAATCTCCAAAGAGACCAGTGGTTGCAGTAATCGGTGGCGCCAAGGTGTCAGACAAAATTGTGGTCCTCGAAAACTTGCTTGATAAAGTTGATAGCGTTTTGATCGGCGGCGGGATGGCTTACACTTTCTTGAAAGCCCAAGGTAAAGCAATCGGCTCTTCCCTATGTGAAGACGACCGCCTCGATACTGCGCGTGACGTAATGTCTAAGGCCGCAGCTAAGGGGGTTGAATTACTTTTGCCTAGCGATCATTTAGTCGCAGACGATTTTTCGGCTACTGCAAACACTAAGGTTGTTGGCGACGACATCCCTGATGGGTGGATGGGGCTCGATATTGGCCCTGAAACCACGTTGCGTTATCAGCAACAGTTGTCGTCCGCGGCTACTGTGGTTTGGAACGGACCAATGGGTGTATTTGAACTCGAACCATTTAGCCACGGAACTTCGGCAATTGCTAAAGTGCTGGCGGACGGAAATTGCTTGTCGGTTGTCGGTGGCGGCGACTCGGTGGCGGCAATCAAAAAGAATCAAGTCGAAGATAGCATTTCGCATATTTCTACTGGCGGCGGTGCATTCTTAGAGATGTTAGAGGGCAAACAGTTGCCTGGCATAGTTGCGCTTAGTTAAAGTTTACTTATGCGAACTTGGTCCCAACGATTTCTAGCACTGGTTGGCGGCGCTTGCCTAGCCAGCTTAATTGCTGCGTTTCTTGGTGGTGCGAATCACTCTTGGTATGCTCTGATACTACCACTAGTGCTCGGCAATGTATTAATTGCAGCGCTTCTTTCTGTTGCTTTATTACCGTTTTCTCGCACTCCAAACAAAGCATGGGGCAAATTTTCGCTTGTTGTTTGTCTAGTACCTAGTGTTGGTGCACTTGGCATTTCACCCTTAATGCTAATTACCACCAGCCTTGTTTGCTTGACGATTTTATTATTCAAATGCAACTTCATGCCATCGATCAAATGGCGTAGCTACGGTGGCATTGTGATTTTCACAGTACTTGCAGTTATTGGCGGCAGCTATACGAACCACCGGCATTTAAAATCAGTAAACGCCGCCGTTAGTGTGCCAAAGCTTAGCAATGAAGGCACATCCAGCCTTGAAGCGCCCGACATCATCCTTGTTTCTCTTGACACTCTGCGCGCAGATGCGATTGCCGGTGAACGTAGTCCGAATTATGAATTGCCCTTCTTTGACGGAATACGCAACCGCGGACAATGGTGGGATTATGCTTATTCATCAAGCAATCAAACTCTTCCTGGTCACGCATCAATGCTGTCTGGCAAAGACGCTTTAGCGAGTGGAGTTCGCTACAACTTTAACCAGCTGCCAGGACCTGACAAGATGCATTTGGTTTCTGAATATCTAAAGAAAGCAGGATATCAAACAGCTGGGGTTATTGCTAACGCACTAATTGCTGGCGACATGGGATTCAAGCGCGGCTTTGATTTGTATGACGACACCACGACTCCACAATTTGCGCTACGCACCGCATGTGAAAACTACTTGCGAAAAGCTAGTTGGTTCGGCGTGGTTGTTCCGCCACAAATTGGTTCCTTGGTGTTGGCAAAGACTAGCTTTCGTGCGTTGCAAAAGCCACCGCGTGGCATGGGGAAACATACAATGCGTGAACGCGGGAAAGTTACCAGCGAGCAAGCAGTCAACGCTCTCAAGCAACTTTACTCCAGCGAGCAACCGTTCTTCTTTTTCTTGCATTACATCGATGTTCATCATCCTTATGGCGCCCCCCAAGAATTCAACGGGTTATTGACTCAAAAGCTTGCGCCCTTAGCCGCGCGTTATTTGCCAAATGAAAGGCTTGATGGCATGATCACGCTTGACCAATTAGATGTTTTACGCTCTGATTTAAAAAGCAAAGATGACACCGTCCATAGTGAAGCACTGGCGGCAGCAGATTTTTATCACAAGTTGTACCTAGAAAATCTCATGTTTCTCGACAGTCAGTTACAAGAAATTCAGAGCTACGTCGAGAAGTCGCAACGCCCAACCTTATGGGTTATTACCGCTGATCACGGCGAGCATTTTGCCGAGAACAATGCTCTGTTGCACGGCAACCACATGTTTCAAGACTCAATTCGTGTGCCATTCATCATCGCTGGTCCGGGCATAGAGCCTAATGGTCGTCGTGGAGGAATACCAGATGTTGCCGACGTCACCACTACTTTACTTGATTATGCTAGTATTGAAATACCGCAAACAATGAATGGGCGTTCGCTACTCGGAAGCGATGATTTACCACCCAAGCTACATGTGGTGACAGATGATGTGCGCTTAATGTTACGCATGAACGACTACAAGTTAATCGCAGTTCGTGATGGCGATACTATAAATGCGACTCATGTTTATGACCTTGGCAACGACCCAAACGAGCTTTCTAATTTGCTCGGTCAAAGTGCTATGCAAGAAGAGTTGCTAGATGTGCTTAACGAAGAATTACTGCGCGATACATTCGAAGGTGGCAGTGGACATTTATCTGCCGAGCAAAATGCGGCACTTGACGAGCTCGGCTACGTCGACTCACACGAGCACTAATAGTCTTTGTTTCGGCGAGGCAAGCTCACGACAATTGTTGATGCGACAATGCTTAGGGCTGACAATGCGGCGAACCAATTTGGGTGGTCTGATTTCAAAAATAGAACTATTGCTGTGGACAGAACAAATGAGCCAATCAGCGAGCCATATATTCTCTGGTTGAAGCCGCCAATCTTGTTAGCGACTGAATTCGCAACAAAGATGGCCAAGATCCATGAAACTATGAAAATCATATAAATCGCGGCGTTCAATTCATGCCCGTCAATGAGCTGACCGCCCAATAACTGCACAAGGTTTATTATTAGCATCGCTGATATTAATCCTACAACACCTCCAAGTATTTTCTTAAGCATGTTGCTATTATACTAGCTTTGGGGCTTGTCTAAAAAAACACTATAAAATGTGTTTGCATATGGCTCAAGCACTACATATTGTGGTTGTTGAAGGCAGCTATTGCCCCCCTTTTAATCAGAAAACACTCTTCTCCGAGAATAATAATGCACGAAACTGAATCTGCTGTGGCCCAGCAAAAAACAGCCGAAAACACCGGTTCTAGCGTAGGAATGCGCATCGAAAAACGCAGCGGAAGCCTAGAACCCGTCGATCTCAACAAAATTGTCCGAGCTATTCAACTTCACAGCGAAGGTCTGAGCAAAATTGACCCGATGATTGTCGCGACCCGCACCATTTCTGGTATTTATGATGGCGCGACGACGGCAGAAATTGACCAACTAGCGATTCAAACCGCTGCTTCATATATTGCCACCGAACCAGAATATTCGCAACTTGCCGGCCGCATGCTGAACACATTTATCGGTAAAGAGGTTCGCAACCAAGATATTCAGTCTTTCTCGCAGTCCATTCGTTACGGTCACGAACAGGGCTTGATCAACGACCACGTATTTGATTTCGTTCGCGCCAATCGCCGTAAGCTTAATGATGCGATTGACAAAAAACGTGGCCAATTGTTTCAGTATTTTGGTTTACGTACTGTTTACGATCGCTACTTGCTGAAAAATCCTAACTCGCGGATGGTTACTGAAATCCCGCAGTACTTCTTTATGCGCGTGGCTTGTGGGCTGGCAGAAACTCCACACGAAGCGATTGAGTTTTACAACTTGATCAGCTCACTCGAGTACATGCCGTCATCGCCTACTTTATTTAACTCGGCCACTTGCCGTACGCAGCTAAGCTCTTGCTACTTGCTTGACTCACCACAAGACAGTCTCGAGTCAATTTACGATCGTTATAAAGACATCGCGCAATTATCAAAATACGCTGGTGGCATTGGCTTGTCTTACTCACGAGTGCGCTCAAAGAGCTCTTTGATCAAAGGCACCAATGGCAAGTCGAACGGTATCATCCCGTTTTTGAATACTCTCGATGCCTCAATCGCGGCAGTCAACCAAGGCGGACGCCGCAAGGGTGCGGCATGTGTTTACCTAGAAACGTGGCACGCTGACATCCTCGAATTCTTAGAGTTACGCGACAATACTGGCGACGAAATGCGTCGCACGCACAACCTTAATATCGCAAACTGGGTGCCTGACTTGTTTATGCGCCGCGTTAAAGAAGGTGGCGAGTGGTCGTTATTTGACCCTAAAGATGTGCCGCACTTCGTCGATATATTCGGTGAAGAATTCGATAAAGAATACGCGCGCGCCGAAGAAGCGGGCTTGGCCAAAGAAACTGTGCCAGCACGCGATTTGTACTCGCGCATGATGCGTACTCTTGCGCAAACTGGCAACGGATGGATGACATACAAAGATAGCTGTAACAATAAAGGCAACCAAACTGGCCAGCCGAAAAACACTATCCACTTGTCTAACTTGTGTACTGAAATCCTCGAAGTTACTTCCGAAAAAGAAACTGCTGTATGCAACTTGGGCTCAATCAACCTTGGGCGCATGGTTAAAAATGGTGCAGTTGACTTCGACCGTATTGGCGAAATCGTTGATCGCGCAGTCACTTTCCTTGACCGCGTTATCGATATCAATTTCTACCCAACCGAAGATGCGGCGGCATCTAATTCGCGTTGGCGCCCGATTGGCTTCGGCATGATGGGCTTGCAAGATGTTTTCTTTAAATTACGCATGCCTTTCGATAGCCCAGAGGCTAAAGAGCTGTCAACGCGCATCCAAGAGCACATTTATTACCACGCACTCAAAACGTCTAACGAGCTCGCAATTAAAAATGGTGCGCATGAAGCATTTTCTGAAACTCGCGCGGCAAAAGGTGATTTACAATTCGACCTGTGGGGCATTACTCCTAGCAGCAACGATCGTTTCACCGAATTGCGCAAAAGCATCGTCGAGCACGGCCTGCGTAACTCACTAATGATTGCGATTGCACCTACTGCTACTATCGCAACGATAAGTGGTTGTTACGAATGCGTTGAGCCGCAAGTTTCAAACCTGTTCAAGCGCGAGACATTGTCTGGCGACTTCATCCAAATCAACAACTACTTGGTTGCTGACCTGCAAGAAAAAGGCTTATGGACTGAAGAAGTGCGTGCGGCGATTAAGAAAGCCGAAGGATCGATTCAAGACGTTGATGCTATTCCGGCTGAAATGAAACAACTTTATCGTACCGCCTGGGAAATCCCGATGAAGTCACTAATCGACATGGCTGCCGACCGCGGTGCTTATATCGACCAATCACAATCACTTAACTTGTTCATGGAATCACCAAGCATTGGCAAAGTGTCTTCGATGTACATGTACGCCTGGGAACAAGGCGTCAAAACTACTTACTACTTACGTTCACGCCCAGCGACACGCATCCGCCAATCAGATGGTGGCACGGCGTCCGCGGCTGAACCTGTAAAACAATACACCCCTGACGAAGCATTGGCTTGCTCACTCGAAAACCCTGAATCCTGCGACGCCTGCCAATAATAGCTATGCGTAAAAACTCAATCCTTGACCCCGGCTTTGAATTAACTCTTCGGCCAATGCGCTACCCTTTGTTCTATGACATGTACAAAGATGCGATTAAAAACACATGGACTGTTGATGAAGTTGATTTTTCAACCGACATCGTCGACCTGCGCGAAAAGGTTTCAGAGAGCGAACGCCATCTGATTCAACGCTTGGTTACATTTTTCGCAACTGGCGATTCGATTGTGTCAAACAACTTGGTGTTGAATCTTTATAAGCACATCAACTCTCCAGAAGGTCGTTTGTACTTGTCGCGCCAGCTATACGAAGAGGCGCTGCACGTTCAGTTTTACCTCACTTTGCTCGACACTTATATTCCCGAACCCGAAGAACGCAATGAAGCGTTCGCGGCGATTCACAATATCCCTTCGATAAAAAAGAAGGCCGACTTTTGTTTCAAATGGATTGACTCTATCAACAAGCTTGACGAGATCAAAACTGACGACGACCGTCGCGCGTTTTTGCTAAACCTTATCTGTTTCGCCGGATGCATCGAGGGCATGTTCTTCTTCGCGGCATTTGCTTACGTTTACTTCCTACGCTCTAAGGGACTTCTAAATGGTTTGGCCTCTGGCACTAACTGGGTTTTCCGCGACGAATCCTGTCACATGGAATTCGCCTTTGAAGTAGTAGCGACTGTGCGCGAAGAGCATCCTCACTTGTTTGATGACAATATGCGTGCACAAGTAATTGAGATGATGCAAGAAGCGCTCGAATGCGAAATGGAATTCGCTATTGACCTGCTTGAAGGCGGCATCCCTGGCTTGTCAATCACCGACATGCGCACTTACCTAGAATTCTGTGCCGATCAGCGATTGCAAAATCTGGGCATGCAGCCACACTACGGCAGCAAAAACCCATTCAAGTTCATGGAGTTACAAGACGTGCAAGAATTATCGAATTTCTTTGAGCGTCGCGTGTCAGCTTACCAAGTTGGCGTCGAAGGCGAAGTTTCGTTCGATGAGGCGTTTTAACTAACTGCCTTTAGGCTCGGCCTGATCAAGGTGCTGGTTTATTATCTGAGATGATTGACCAGTGCCTTTTCTAATGGCGTCGTTAGTTTTCTCTTCGCCGTTAATGAAATATGATGCAATTAAAACCAGCGCAGCGATAACCAATACTGCAACAAACAATTTGACTGCCGTCCTTAGCAGCAGCAGCAAAACAGCGATTACAACGATAGCTAACAAAGTCGCCCACAAGGGACTAGCGTCAAAAAACACTAGGTAGCGCTCAAACAACGGTGGTATCGACCAATTCATCCCCAATAGCCTAACCGTCTCTGATAGACTTTTACAATGCAATTACCGATTCGCATCGCACCATCTTTACTCGCTGCAGATTTCACAAATCTAAAACACGAATTAGCGCGCGCCGAAGCCGCTGGCGCTGACTGGCATCACGTAGACGTTATGGATGGCCACTTCGTCCCCAACCTTTCTATTGGGCCGCCCGTCGTGCAATCTATAAAACGGGTGGCGAGCATTCCTTTAGATGTGCACCTAATGATTGAAAACCCTGGCGAATGGGCCGATATTTACGCTAAAGCTGGGGCTGACATCCTCAGCTTCCACTACGAAGCTGCCGCTGATAATTTCGAGGCCACGCTTTCCCAGTTTAAAGATACTGGCTGCAAGGTCGGGGTTGCGGTCAATCCTCCCTGCGCAGTTGATTCCCTACGGCCCTATCTCGACGACATTGACATGATTCTAGTGATGTCAGTTCACGCAGGATTCGGCGGCCAATCATTCATGCCCGAAGTGTTAAGCAAAGTCACCCAACTTCGAGATTGGGGATATTCCGGCGATATCCAAATCGACGGTGGAATTAGCGATAAAACCATCGGCCAGTGCACCTCCGCTGGCGCCAATGTTTTTGTTGCTGGCACCTACTTATTTGGTGCGGATTCAATGCCTGAAGCGCTCAAAGAACTACATAATCAGGTAGAATATAACGATGGCATTTCGCATTCGTAAAAAGAAAGATGTTCCGGGTGGCTTGTTCAGCAAGTGCAAGTCGTGCGGCAAAATGATTTACTCGAAAGAACTCGAGCAAAACATGTATGTATGCACCGAGTGCGGGTTTCACAGCACGGTTAGTGCACGCAAACGTATAGAGATTACCGCCGATCCAGGAACATTCGTCGAGCACTTCACCGACCTTAAGCCCGAAGACCGCTTAGGCTTTGTCGATAGCGTGCCATATTCTGAAAAAATAGCCAAGGCCCAAGAACGTACCGGAAACTCAGATGCCTGCCTTGCCGGAATCTGTGAAATTGAAGGTAAGCAGGTAGCGCTTGCCGTCCTTGATTTCACTTTCATGGGTGGATCGATGGGCGAAGTTGTTGGCGAAAAAATAACTCGCGCGGTTGAACTTGCCAGCAGCAACAATATTCCGGTAATAATTTATTCTGCATCTGGCGGTGCACGCATGCACGAGGGCTCGATTTCTCTCATGCAAATGGCAAAAACCTGTGGTGCCTTGAAAAAATTCTCTGACAATGGCGGTCTGTCCATTTCAGTAATGACAAACCCTACTACCGGCGGCGTCACTGCATCGTTTGCGACGGTGTGTGACATTACTATCGCCGAACCCGAAGCCTTAATTGGTTTCGCTGGGCCACGAGTCATCCAAAATACCATTCGCCAAGATTTGCCGGAGGGTTTCCAGCGCTCCGAGTTTTTGCTTGAGCATGGCCAAGTAGACTGCATCGTTTCTCGCGCCGATATGCGCTCTAAATTAGGACTGCTGCTCGAATATATGGGCTCGCAGCGCCGCGCCTAATTTTATTTAAGTTATATCCATCGAGCGGCCGATAAGGGTATGTTCAATGGATACATCCTTCACCAATTCATTCTTTTCAGGGATGCGCGCGCTAGTTTTGCGCGAGCATGCATGGGATCAAAGTTCCCTTCCGCAGCAATTGCGCAATCTAGAAGTCGATGCACAATTCAGCCCATGCCCTTCTGGGGCAGCCGCCATCTTGCTGAAGGCCGAACAAACCGACAAGCCTTTCGACATATTATTGATTGAATCGCAGGACGACAGCCGCAAATGCCTGAATTTAAGCTCTGCGCTTTGCCTGCAGCTTGCGTCACCTCCAAAAGTGATTTTGTTAACCGATGCTACTCACGGATTCACCTTCAAGCGCCTCACAAAAAGTGGCGTGGACGCCGTCCTAGCTCCGGATGCTACTGCTTCGAATCTACAGCGCTTGTTGAAATCAATTTTTCGACCCTCAGCTTAATTTCTTGTAGTCAAACTGGTGGCATTGCGCTATACTTCTCCACCATAATTCCTCGATAGCTCAGTTGGTAGAGCAGCTGACTGTTAATCAGCTTGTCACAGGTTCAAGTCCTGTTCGAGGAGCCAAATCAAAAGTCACTAGTTTAGGCTAGTGGCTTTTTTTATTGCACTAATAGGTTCGACCACCTAGCGTATCTAAACATAATGGGCTGCTTAGCCCTACTTAATAATGAAAACACTCCTCACTTTTGCCTTGCTAATCGCGGGCTCATCCTCTGCTATGGCTCAAGAAGACCATGGCGCCAAGTGGTATGCCGACTTTGATGAAGCTGCTGCTGTTGCTGCCGAAACCGGCCGCGATATGATTATCGACTTTACTGGCTCTGATTGGTGAAGCTGGTGTAAAAAATTGCACGAACGTGTTTTCGTGCACAGTGAATTTTACACTGCAGCCCAAAAAGAATTTGTATTAGTATCTTTAGACTTCCCTCGCGGAGAAGAGCCGAAAGCGGCAGTCCCTAATCCCCAGCGCAACGATGAGCTAATGGCTAAGTATGGAGTGCGCGGTTTCCCGACTGTAATGATTGTTACTGCAAGTGGCGACGCTCTCGGCCAAACTGGTTATCAAGACGTTGAGCCTGCTGAGTACTTGGCTGATGTGCAACGTATCCGTGATGAAGGTCGTCAAGCAATGCTCGCAGTAAAAGCTCTTCTTGAAGAGTACGATAATAGCGAAACTAAAACTGAAGTTATTAGCAAGGCGACAGCTATGCTTTCAGAAATGACTGCCGAAAGCGTCGGTGTAAACGCTGTTGCCGACATTGTGCGCGCAGGGATTGCACTAACCGAAGATGTTGCTGAACAAGTTGCATTGTTAACCGCATTGATTGATGTCGTTTACCCGAACGAGGCTGACAAAGAACTGATTGCTAAGATTGATCCGGAAAACGAACACGGCTTAATGCTAATTGTTGTTTTAAGTGCAATGAATAGCCTGCAATCTGAAGAAGATGTAGCAAGTTGGGTGGTATTAGCTGAAAAAGTGTACGCTACAGGCAACATTAAACCTAGCGAAGATTCACTACTGCTTCTTGTTACCTGCTCATTCTTTCACTTCCAGTACTTAGACAATAAAGATGCTGCAATAACTTGGGCGCAACGCGCACAAGACCAAGGTGGACTCGACAAGCAGATGCAAGAATATGTTGACGAATTATTAGGCACAAATCCATTCGAAGACGAAGCCGATTTTTAAAATTTTGGTTGATGCTTCATTACCCAGTGACGAGGCCATCCCGCTTTTGCTTGACGAGCATGGCCCGATGATCTTAAGTTTAGGTCGCAAACTTTGCGGCAATGGTGATGAAGCAGAAGATGTCCTGCAAGAGACTTTTTTGCAAGCGTATAAGGGTTGGAGCAGCTTCGAAGGTCGCTCCAGCCCTCGCACTTGGCTTTACACTATTGCTGCGCGAACTTGCCAGCGCTTTCACCGTAAACGCGCTGGCGAGCCTTCGCACCTCGAATCTTTCGAAGAACTCTCGCCGTTTAACAACGACTCAATGGGTGTGCCAGATGTCAGCGCCGAGTCACCGCTGCATTTGCAAATTCGCCAAGAGTCTATTGATGCGGTTGAAGAGGCTATTACGACATTGCCTCTTGAATTTCGCACCCCATTAATTCTTGCTGATATATTAAATTTTTCAATGAAGGACATTGCCGAGGTCATGCAGATAAAGGTAGCAACTGTAAAAACTCGCATTCACCGGGCCAGGTTTAAGCTGCGGCACGCTCTGGAAGGAACGCTGCAAAAACAAGCTGTGCCTCCTAGCGAGTACTCTATGCGGGTCTGCCAAGACCTGCTAAACTTAAAAATGGAGTCGCTCGACCGCGGCGAATCGAGCACCCCCAAGCTCGACGAAGTGATGTGTCAGCGCTGTTCTGTAGTATTTGGCACATTAGACCTCACTAAACAGGCCTGTCAAAGAATTAGCTCAGAAAACCTATCACAGCAGCAAAAAAAACGTATAATTGATAAGTACCAGAATGCTGGCAACCAGTAATTCTGGTCCGTCGAAGATTCTAGTTTGTCATGGACACCGTGGGGGTTGAACTTGATAGGCTTTGAAGCTTCGGCGGCCTTTTTTTTTACCATGACAAAATTCTTCTCCCTTAGCTGTTGTGCTGTGCTTTTAATTGCCGGTAGCAACTCGTCAATTTTCTCGCAAAACCCTGATGATGATCACCATGACTCTCCACTTGAAGAGATCATGGAAGAGATGAAAGACCACATGCGCTCAGTGCGCAAGTCTATTTCAGATATCGAGCAACATCCGCAATGTATTATTGATGTTCAAGCTATGCAACAGCTTGCAATAGACGCTTTGCCTTATTGCCCAGAATACTCAGCAGAAGAAGGGCTTGAAAAAAACAAGTATGAAATAAGTTACAAGCGGCGCCTGCTTGTGGTCGCAGACACACTTCTAGAGCTAGAGCTAGCGCTGCATAGTCAAAACATTGAAGCCGCCCAAGAGTTTTATCAACGACTGCGGCACACCAAGAAAGAGTCGCATGAAATTTACGACCCTGAAGACGAAGAGTAACGACTATTTAGGCTTTGCACTTGGGCCAATACTAAGCAATATTGCAACTGGCCTAGTGCGCTCAGAGCTAAGCAACATTATTTGAATTGCCGAGGTTAATGGCACCGCCAAGAAGGCGCCGACAACCCCCCAGATCCCTGCCCAAACTACTACTGACACCACAACAACTAATGGCGAAAGGTTTAGCTCGCGTCCTAATATTTTGGGCTCGATATACGACCCTAAAGTTAAGTTAATAGCAAGGTAAGAGCCCATAATAATCAGTGCTACGGACCATGGAGCACCGCTGCCAAGAACGGTGATGGTAGGAAAAAAAGCAGCGATGATTGAGCCAAATGTTGGTATATAATTTAGCATGAACGTCAAAAAACCAAACAGCAAGGCATAAGGCACATCACACATCACTAACACGACATAGCATAAAGATCCGGTAAGGGCCGAAACCACCGTCTTAACCGACAAGTAGCGCTGAATGCCACGCCCCATGGTTTCAAGCATTTGCGCTGCATCGTTTTGTCGATCGCCAGCTATGGACAATATCTTACGCTTGAATATTTTTTGTTCAGCAAAAATGAAACTCATATAAATCATTATAAGAAGTAAGCCTTTTGCGAAGCCAACCCCACCCCCAATCAATTCGCCAGCTACGCCCTGTAAATCTGCTTCGGCCAGAGAGCCAACAATTAGGTCTTGTACTTTTAACGGGATTGATGATTTTGAAAGCTGTTGGCGAATTCCTTCGACTAATGTCTCAGCTCCGGAGTTGTCAAAAAAATTAGCTATGGAAGCCTGCAACATTAAGCCTCCTTGCGCTAGGCCGAGGCCAATTAGAGCAACCAGAAAAACGACTGCGATTGTAGGTGGTATTCTTAGCTTTGCCAAACGGATGATTACCGGTTGCAGCATTGAGGCTAACAGGAAAGCAATAACCAGTGGCTGCAAAATACTGGCGCCGACGTGCAAAACCCATCCCACTAGAATGGTTGTTGTTACTGCTAGCAATGCGATTAGGGTACGGTTGGCGTTTTGCATCTGCCAATAGATTAATCGGCTATGTTATACTTAACAAATGAATAATTTGATTAAATCTTGCTCTGTCGCTGCCTTAACTTGCTTTGCTCTGGCGCTTTCATGCTCTCCTGCGCCTGTCAGCGAGCAGCCTGCGGCAGATGCCCTGCTCTGGAAAGTGAGTAAGGGGTCTTCCACCTCATATTTGTTTGGAACTATGCATGTTGCAGACCCGCGAGTCACGACCCTAAAGCCTGTTGTCGAAGACGCCTTCGGCTCATCAGACGCTGTTTTTTCAGAGCTCAAAGAGTCGGCATTAGAGATGGGCGTCAAGGCTGCAGAGCATGGCATGTTACCGGCCGGAACAAAGCTTTATGACATTATCCCTGCCGACATGTACAGCAAATTGTCTGATTTTGTAGTATCAAACAAAATGTCCATGCAAATGATTGATGGCTTGCGCCCCTGGATGGTATCTATGCAGTTGTCGTTGATTGATGCAATGAAATATATGAAGGGCGTTGTATTAGATATGCAATTAACAATTCGTGCCAACAAAGAAGGCAAAGTGGTTGGTGGCGTCGAAACAATAGAAGATCAGTTTGCAGCGCTTGCCTTCGGCACCGATGAAGAACAAATATTGTTATTAGGTTTTGCTCTAGACAAAATGATTAAACACGCAAGTGATGAAAAAACCCAAATTGATATTATGCTTGAACATTATTTAATTGGCGACATCGATGCCCTCTGGGAAATGGCAGAGAGCGAATTAAAAAATGCCAGTGAATTAGAGCTTGCGGCATTCGACGCACTCTTGGCCAAGCGCAATGTAAATATGGCACAACACATTCACCAAAGATTCGGCGCGCATCCAGATTCGATCACTTTCTATGCCTTTGGTGCGCTACACTTTGCTGGTCCACAAAGCGTTAACCAGTTGCTCAAAAATATGGGTTATTCGGTAGAAAGAGTGGTAAAGTAAGGTACCACCTTTCTTTTTGTGATTTCCTCTCTCATTCTGCTAGCAGCTGCTCAATGCAGCAACATTGATGGCTCCGTCATTTTTCATGATCAGTCACCAAGTTACTGCGCCCCACTCGAGCCACAGCTGAACTCTAGCGTGACGCTACGTCTGCGCGCTGCCGCTGGCGATCTGTCAGCCGCAAGCGTTCGCATTTGGGACACCGGAATGAACAATGGTGCTGGTGGCGAATTCTATGTGCCGATGTACATAGAAAGGCAGTCGGGTCCATATGCACAATTCGACACATGGCGCGCAGACTTCAATGTAGGTGACGATCGCCTGTGGTATAGATTTAAACTCGAAGACAATGGCTGCGTTAATTGGTACCAAACATCTGGCGTGCTTGATAATGTAGATTTATCAATTCCTGATTTTCAAATTCACCCTGGATTTTCCGGACCAGCCTGGGCTCGCGGCGCTGTCGGTTATCAAATTTTCCCAGATCGATTCAACAACGGCACTACCACTAATGACCCAGTGAGCGGTCAATGGGATTACCCGTGGCCGGGGTGGCCGATTATTTTTCACAACAACTGGCTCGATTTACCGCAGAATAGTTCCGATTTTTTTGGCGGCGACCTTTATGGTATCTACCAGCGCACTGATTACCTGAATTGGCTCGGCATCGAATTCATTTACCTCAACCCTGTTTTTGAATCGCGCTCCAATCATCGTTACGATGCCACTACCTATGACAGCATTGACCCGATGCTTGGCAGCAACTCCGACTTTAATACTTTTGTCAGAGTTTTAAAACGCCAAGGGATACGAGTGGTTCTCGATGGAGTCCTTAATCATTGTTCTTCCTGGAGCGACTGGTTCGACCGCTATGAAACTAGTACAACTGTTGGCGCTCATGAATCACCGAGCACTTCACCGTATGGCGATTGGTTTACATTTGGCAGCAATTTTGACCACTATTCTCAGCCGGATGATTATTGCTCGTGGTATGGCTACGACACTCTCCCTAAACTAAATTACGCCAACGCCAGCGTTCGTGATGAAATGATACGTTCGTCTGCAAGCGTATTGCGCAAGTGGCTAGCCACAGGCATAAGTGGATGGCGCCTTGATGCTGCCGAAGATGTAGGCCCCGGATGCAGCGGCGGCGATCACAGTGTTTGGCGCGAAATGCGTGACATCCTTAAGACTGACGACCCCGAATCACTCTTAATCCTAGAAGAATGGGGCAACGCCCAACCGTGGCTTGAAGGCGATCAATTCGATGGCGTAATGAACTTTGATGGTTTTTTGTTCCCTTTACAGGAATACTCGCTGTATTCGCATACTGCCACTGAAGATTTTAAAAACGCCATGCTACGCGCAGTTCGAGCTTATCCAGCAACAGCAAACCACAGTTCCTGGAATCAACTTGGCAACCATGACATTTCACGAGCCCTAACTAGAGCAAGCAATGATTTGTTAAGGCTACGCGAGGCAATTTTTCTGCAAATGTGCTTGCCCGGCTCGCCAGTGCTTTACTATGGCGATGAAATAGGGATGCAAGGCGGAAGTGATCCTGACAATCGGCGAACTCTTAACTGGGACATAAGCACTTGGAATATTCCCACCCTTCTTCATACCCGAAAACTTATTAAACTCCGCAAACAAAACCCTGCTTTGCGTGAAGGCAGCTTCGACCCTTACTGGGTTCACCACAGCGGGCGTGTGATTGTTTTTGCCCGAGAACATCCTCAGCAAACATTGCTTGCTGTTAGCAGTAACAGTTCACAAGGTTTGCAAACCGATATTCCGGTCAACAATTATTTTGCTGACGGTGATGTGTTAATTGATTTACTTAGTGGCAATAGCGTAACTGTGATTAATAGCCACATCTCAATGGCGGGCAGTAATCAGCTAGGTTCTCACGACTATCGCTTGTATAAAAAATCATAAAGACTTAAGCAAGTCACTACCATCAGCAACTTCGCAGGCCGGCTGGCCTTTTAAAAATACAACTGCGCTGTTACCTCGCAAAATGGCCTTGCCGTTTTCGTTTACAATTACACTTCCCTCGCGTAATCCAATCACGGGTGTGTCGTTACATTCATGGAACTCGCGAATGCGGTCTAATCGCGTTTCGCCAAAGTGTTGTAAATACTGTTCGCCCTCTTTTACAAAAGTTGCTCCATCAAAATAATGGGCATTAAGCTGATATGCAACCAATCCAAGGCTATCGAATGATGGAGGAAAAACTATTGGCATGTCGTTTGTAGTTTGCATCGTTGGGCAAGCTATATTTGAACCGGCACTAACACCCATATAGGGCATGCCCGCAGCCACACGCCTTTGGATTGCCTGCAGAGTGTTGTTCTCGTGCATCTTTTTAATTAGGCGAAAGGTGTTGCCGCCGCCGACGTAAATTGCTTGGGCATTATTTACAGCTTCAACCGCATCATCAAAAGAATGGATACCAACCAACTCATAGCCTGCATCAAAGCCGGCTTCGATCATCGCAGTCAAGTACTGGTCGTAATTACCGCCAGCATAGGGCACGAAAAGTAATTGGCTGATATCGCCAAAGAAATCACGCATTTGCTCACACAAAAATTCGCGGCGATCGTCACCACGGAATCCGCCACTGCCAAGAAGAACTCGCGTCACTAATTAAAAACGGCTTCGAACACGTTAGATGTGTTACCGTTTTGCACTGCTTGCATCCAGGCAGTGCGTCCAAATAAGGCTGGCGGAGGTGAAACCAAATACTGCGCCCTTCCTGAAGAATTAGAAGAAGTCGTAGCCGCTAAACCAGGTTGACTTAATGAAAGCACAACTCCTAATTGTGAAATTGGTGTATTGCCAAGGCCATGAAATGAGTATGCTAAATATGTTGAAGAGTTTGGTGATGCAGAAGTAACTTCAATCAACGTCTGAGTACCAATTATCAATGGCGGCACATTCAAATACATGCCATTTGGAACTAGCTTATAAACATTGGCAGAACGGCAAACATACACCTCGCCATTGGCGTCGGTACCAAGAGAAGTCGATGTGCCTGGGACATTGCTTTCGGCAGTGTGGTCGGTATAGCCACTCACAGAGTTTGTTTGCGGGTCATAACGAAACGACCATAAATCTTGGCTACATGCGTCACTGAAAAAATAGCGACCTTGCATGCGCGCCATTGACTTTCCTCGATACATTTCTGAGCCAATAATACAGCAATTAAACGATGGAAAAAAAGTATGACCGTATTCGTAAATCGGCATTTCTAAACCAGTCGTATTGCAGTTTGTTGATGGCGAGAAACAATGAGTACCTTCAAGGATTTTCCAGCCGTAGTTGCGACCGCCAGCATCGCCAGCAGGTTCAAAGTGGACATACTCCCAATCATTTTGACCAACGTCGGCAATGTACATGTCTCCGGTTTCTGAATCAAAATTAAATCGCCATGGGTTACGCAAACCAATTGCCCAAATCTCATCGCGAACATTGGTAATGCCCACAAAAGGATTCGACGCAGGAATCGCATACGGCGCGCCATTATCAATATCGATACGTAACATTTTGCCGAGCAACGAGCTACCATTCTGTGCGCGGTTCTGCGGATCATTGGCCGAACCACCATCGCCAGTGCCAATATATAAATAACCATCGGGCCCAAAACGAATACATCCGCCGTTATGATTGCTATAGGGTTGGTCTATATTTAATATGTCGAGGCGGCTCGAAGGGTTGGCGACATCTTGGTTTGCAACGCTAACCTGGTAACGAGATATTTGAGTGTCTCCGGAATTATCAGTGTAGTTAATGAAGAAATAGCCATTACTCGCAAACTGTGGATGAAATGCCATGCCGAGTAAGCCGCGCTCGCCACCACTTGAGCTGATCTGGTCTACATCTAAGAATACAGTGCTGAGTTGAACCCCATCTTTGACGATACGGATATAGCCATTTTGGTCTACCACAAATAAGCGCGATGCATCACCTGGAGGGCTAAGCGTTAGCAGAGGCTTGCCGAAACTATTGCCAACCTGCTCTAGTTTAAGTTGTGTTTGAGCAGACGAGCTAGACGCTGCAAGGCAAAACAGGCCTACAAGGATGGAGAAGCGGAGAATTTGCATTATTACAGCTTACAATTAAATTGAACTTATATTAGGATAATATGATGGTAATAAATGAATCGTTGGTCACAATAATTGCCCTGATGATGCTTGGATGCAACCGAAATGAGAGTTTAAGCGACATCCAATTCGAAGTAACTCAAAATGGTGGCACCGAGCGCGCCTTTAGTGGCGACTACTGGAATGAAAAGTCTGTTGGTGAATATGTGTGTGTATGCTGCTCAAACCCTCTTTTTTCGTCAGCAACAAAGTACGAGTCTGGCACCGGGTGGCCGAGTTACTGGCAGCCCCTCAATGACGAAGCCATCACCCTCCATTCTGATCGAAAGTTGTTCCGTACTCGCACTGAGGTGCGGTGTAGCCAGTGTGATGCCCATTTAGGACATGTTTTTGATGATGGACCGCAGCCTACGGGTAGGCGATATTGCATGAATTCAGCCGCATTGAGGCTAATAAAGGCTGAATAATAGGAAAAACCAACGACTGTTGCCAACCGTTGGTCTCCTTTCCCCTTTGCTACTCGTAAAATTCGTTCTGCCATCCCCTGCAGTCGGAATAGGTTTGCACCTCTTGTAGCTATTATTAAATCGGCTTGTTGAATAAATAACTTTAGCTTTTTCTTCAAGTTTTTTTATTGTATTTTGCGACTTACCATAAAAATAGAGTTTAACAGGGCTTTACCCCTCTAAATTACGAAAACTTTTCTTGTTTTTATCCTAGAAATATTCGATTACAGTTGACGCTAACTGTCATTAGATGGTAAAATACACCCATGGCTGATATCTCATACAGCTACGACATCTCTCATTTGTCGAAACTAGCAGGCGTAAGCACGCGCACAATTCGCTATTACGGCGAATTACGCTTATTACCGGCTAGCGAACGTGGCCCAGGCGGACGCCGCATTTACACCGCCGACGCCCTAGAGCGCTTGCGGTTTATCACTCGCCTCAAACACCTAGGTTTAAGTCTTACCGAAATAGGCGAGCTAAATGATCACTTCGTCTCTGGAGCAACTCCAGCAATGCTTCGACAACTAGAGCAACTGCTTGCCGTCCGCACTGCTCAGGTTGCTGAGCGGATTACTGAACTCGAGCAATTGCATGCTGAGCTTGAAAAGTACCGACTACGTATTACCGATAAAATAAAATAATGCCTGATTCTCGCAAACTAAGATTCGTGACTGCAGCTTCCCTCTTTGACGGGCACGATGCTGCTATTAATATTATGCGCCGCGTGATGCAGCAAAATGGTGTCGAGGTGATTCACCTTGGACATAATCGCAGTGTGCAAGAAATTGTTAAGGCTGCAATTGAAGAAGATGCCGACGGTATTGCAATTTCGTCTTACCAAGGTGGGCATACTGAGTATTTCAAATTCATGGTTGATTTACTGGCTGAAAACAAATGCGAGCATATAAAAGTATTCGGTGGCGGTGGCGGCACGATCACTGATGCTGAGCTTACCGAGCTGCATACTTATGGTGTTGAAAAAATATATTCTGTCGAGGATGGTCGCATCATGGGATTAGTTGGCATGATTCAAAATATGATCGAACGCACTAATACCTCGCCAAAGACAATTCCTGACGATGTCAATCAAGCGGCCGCTAGTGGCGAAACATATTTGTTGGCACAATCAATTAGTGCAATTGAAAATTCTCAAGGAAAAGTCAGCTTTGATTATTCTGGTTCTCCGACACCGACAATCGGAATTACAGGCACTGGAGGAGCTGGCAAATCATCGCTAACTGATGAAATTGTTCGGCGCTACCTGAGCACATACCCACAGCGCACAATCGGAATTCTATCCGTAGATCCATCAAGCCGCCGTACTGGCGGTGCGCTTCTGGGCGACCGCATTCGCATGAATGCTGTTAATGATGAACGTGTATTCATGCGCTCAATGGCGACCAGACGCGCAAACTTAGCTACATCCGAATCTGTCAGTGACTCGCTTAATGCTATGCGTACTTTTGGTTTTGATTGCATCATTCTCGAAACTGCTGGCATAGGCCAAAGCGATTCTGCGATTACCGATTTATGCGATTTTTCACTTTATGTAATGACTCCAGAATTTGGTGCGCCAACACAACTAGAAAAAATTGACATGCTCGATTTTGCTGATGGCATAGTGCTAAACAAAGCTGACAAACGTGGCGCACTTGATGCCAAGCGTGAAGTCGCGAAGACATATCAACGTAATCATAATTTGTTTGAAACAGACCTTGACGAAATGCCAGTCTTTCTGTGCTCGGCATCGCGCTTTGGCGATGACGGTGTCGATAAATTATTTAACTGGTTAATGCCGCGCATGTCACAATTTAGTAACCAAAATTGGCAGCTTCAAGAGTTGCAAGATGGCCGCAGAGATATCCCAACCGTTATCCCTGGCGACCGTGTGCGCTACCTATCTGAAATAGCTGCTGCTGTTCGTGGCCACAAGCGACGTAGCATTAGCGAATCTGAAATTGCATGCCGCGCCCAAGCCCTAGCGCGCACCCTAGCTGAACTAGGTGACGACGTTCCTGACATAAATTCAGAGTACAGCGCCGATCAACTTTTAGACAATACGTTGGCCGATGGTGTGTTAATTTTACGTCAACGTTATCAAGAATTGTTGCGTGAGATTAATCCTCAAACTCGCGAGTGCTTAGCCAATTGGCCACAAATACGTGCGCAGTATCAGCGAGACGAATTTACCTATCAAGTTCGCGGGCGCGACATCACCGTGCCAGCTGCGCAAACGACTTTGTCTGGACTGCGGGTGCCGAAGGTAGCCCTACCAAAAACCAACAACTGGGACGACCTCGTGGTGTGGTTTGCTCACGAAAACTTGCCTGGCGAATTCCCATATACATCTGGTGTGTTTCCGTTTAAGCGAACCGGAGAAGATCCAACACGAATGTTTGCTGGCGAGGGTACAGCTGAGCGAACTAACCGTCGTTTCCATTATGTAAGTCGCGGGCAGTCTTCTGCGCGGCTCTCTACAGCTTTTGATTCGGTGACGCTTTACGGTGAAGATCCAAATTCTCGGCCTGACATTTATGGCAAGGTTGGCAACTCTGGAGTATCGATATGTTCACTAGATGATGCCAAGCGCCTTTACTCAGGATTCGATTTATGCGCCCCATCGACTTCCGTTTCTATGACCATCAATGGGCCAGCGCCAATGATGCTTGCGTTCTTTTTAAACACTGCGATTGACCAACAAGTTGAACGTCGTCTTAAAGAGACAAATCGTTGGGATGCTGCGCAGCGCAAAATCTCTGAGCTATGTGGTGGCACGCAGCCGCAATACCGTGGAGACTTGCCAGATGGCCACGATGGTTTTGGCCTAGGTTTACTCGGGGTGACTGGAGACCAGTTGCTAGATGCCGATGAATATCGCGAACTTAAGGACGCTACACTACAAGCAGTGCGAGGTACGGTTCAGGCCGATATCCTCAAAGAAGACCAGGCGCAAAACACTTGCATCTTCAGCACTGAATTCGCCTTGAAGGTAATGGGTGACATCCAGCAGTATTTTGTTGATGAAAAAGTGCGCAATTTTTACTCGGTGTCTATTTCTGGATACCACATTGCCGAAGCTGGGGCGAATCCGATTTCGCAACTTGCCTTTACTCTTGCAAACGGCTTTACTTTCGTCGAGTACTACCGAGCTCGCGGCATGGACGTCGACTCCTTTGCTCCGAACCTGTCATTTTTCTTTTCGAATGGCATCGATGCTGAATACAGCGTTATTGGCAGAGTTGCCCGCCGCATCTGGTCGATTGCATTACGTGATTGCTACTCGGCGAGCGAGCGTTCACAAAAACTAAAGTATCACATTCAAACAAGTGGTCGGTCTTTGCATGCGCAAGAAATTGATTTCAATGATATTCGCACTACCTTGCAAGCCTTATACGCGATTTACGACAACTGTCAGAGTTTACATACTAATGCCTACGATGAAGCAATAACGACTCCTACTGAAGAATCAGTGCGCCGGGCGCTTGCCATCCAAATGATAATTAATAAAGAACTTGGGCAAGCGAAAAATGAAAACCCGCTGCAGGGCTCATTTATCATCGAAGAATTAACTGAGCTAGTAGAAGAGGCAGTGCTTAGCGAGTTTGAAAGACTAAGCGATCGTGGTGGCGTGCTTGGTGCAATGGAGACCATGTATCAGCGTGGCAAAATTCAAGAAGAATCTATGCTCTACGAATCGCAAAAGCATTCTGGAGAATTGCCTATTGTCGGCGTCAATATGTTTCAAAACCCTAATGCCACTGAAGGGGAAGTTGTCAGCGTTGAGTTAATTCGCTCTTCTGATGAAGAAAAACAATCGCAAGTGCAACAAGTGAATGACATTCATTCTCGCTGCGGTGAAAGCGCTGAGGCAAGCCTTCGTCGTTTGCGAAAGGTCGCCCTAGATAAAGATAATGTTTTCGCTGAACTTATGGAATGCGTCAAGCATTGCACACTTGGCCAAATAAGTAACGAGCTTTACCGCGTCGGCGGTCAGTACCGACGCAGTATGTAGATAGCTGCCTTTAGAAAACGTAAGGCAGCTTGACGTAGCTAAGCACTGGCAGTGGAGTAGACAAGGTGATGCCTGACCCTTGGGAATCAGCCTCAAAGGAAATACGGTAACGCAAAAAGCGAGCACCATCTAACTGCGACAAATTCGAAGTCCAGACATTGTCACCGAGCACTGGTGTGCCTGGGAGATTAGCGCCAGGAGAAATTTCGTCGGCGCCCTGGAATTCAAAGTAGATGTCTGAGCTAAGAGGGATCGCATTCTTGGCACCGTTAGTGTCAATGCGGAAAAACTTAGGGACGATAGACCAGTCGCCTGTTGGATCTACAGAAAAGGACACCGAACCATCGGCATTATTTGTGTAGAGGGTCATCTCGTCTATGGCGCCATCATAATTAACATCGACTATCTCGAATGAAGTTTCTGATACTGCGTTTGGACGAATATCGTAGCCCAGCAACAATTGAGGCAAGCGCAAAAACTTTTCTTGGTTTCCAGCAAAGAATGTAGATGCATTAGGAATAACCATTTCGGAAAAACCAAATGTAACATCTGCCACAGCACCTACGACTATCGGATTTAACTGCCGCACTTTTTCTTGGCCGCCCTGGCGGTTAACTTTTCCGTCGCTGGTACGAATGCCCTGAAACACCAACAACTCAGGGTCGGGGGAAGCCCATACCGGGTAATCATTTGGTGTGCGCAAGCGTAGCTCTGCAAGACCAGTATCAATCCATTCTGAGGTTACCATTGATGATGAAGAGTAGAAAGGAATCAACGAGTAAGCCTGCGGGAACGACACGTTGCCAAGAATCTCTTCGACGCGATCAGTGGCAATTGGCACTTCATCGAGGTAGTCAGCAATTCCGGTTGCTGCAGAAATATGCCAGAAAATATCTTCTTTCGGGTCTGGCACATGAATCTGAACAACCCCGTTAGCACCAGCACCACCCCGCCCGAATGCGTAAGTAGCTGAGCCATCTGGGTTAGCTGTTGTCCAAACGCCGCCGCATTGACCACGTCGCCCACCAAAAGCTTGGATGACACCATTTTCAGTTAGGTTGCCGACGGTTGAAGCACTGGAAGAGTTTCCGATGTTTACTGCCGACAAATCTAAACCAGTTGATGAATGCAAAACAATATGACCACCTGAACCTCCACCTGAGCCAGACACGCCGGCATCTGTGTAGATTAAGGATTCGCCTGAGAACCCTACGCCACCATTTGCTTGGATTTCTGCATCGTTACCGATTACAATTAATCCAATAGACATGATAATTAACTGGCCACCACCGCCACCGCCACCGGCGCCTTTTTGGTAGTTATACCAACCAGGGCCATTGCCGCCCTGATTACGACCAAATGGTACAACTGGGTATAGTTCTTCGAACGGATCGTCAAACCCATCGCCATCGGCATCGTAAGTATTGATCATCATCGAGTCACCACTTCCGCCGCCGCCTGAGCCTGCCCATGGCACAAGAAGCTCGCCCTGCTTAACCGTGCCGTCTTCCATTAAGCGCGTGCCATAAAAGTCATCTAACAGGTCGTTATCGTTAATAAATATTGCTTGTCCGCCAGCACCTGGATCTGCACCCTCGGTTGGGTGCCCGAATTCGAATGGTGGTGACTCGCCGAAATTCCAGGTGGGGTCGTAATCTGCAGAGTTAACTGAGGTAAGTGATTCACTCACCAAAGAATCGATTAGGCCATCTTCCATGCCATGGGGCTCGGTGCCCGTGCTTGGCAGAGTAGTAGATGCTGAAACACCGCGAATGCCAGGTTCGGCACCAAAAATTCCGTTGCTGCCAACAGCCATAGTGTGACCATTGGTACCAGTAGTCACATGATCGGGGCCAGAATAATGAAAGTAACTTGGTGACCAGCTGCCGCCTGTTTTCCAGTGTGTCCATAGTACGGCTTGGTTTTCAGTTAAAGCAAATCCACCACCGCCACCACCAGCTGCAGACCTTGCATTTTGCCCCATAACCCCTGTGTTCGTAACTGGGCCATTGAAAATACCTTCGCCACCCTTACCACCAGCAAACTCGATGCCGAATGGCCCATCACCAGCTTCGGCGCGCAATGTTTCTGCATCACCTACTTGAGAAGCGTCTCCGCCCTGACCACCACCACATTCACCAAGACCGCCACCTTCAATAAATTGCGGTGAGTTTAGACCTGATGGCCAGACAGCATTGTTGCCCGACACATTAAGTACGCCATTAATAGTTACTGTGCCTGTTGCATAAATTATTAACGGATTGGTACCGCGGCCGCGCAATGTTGCACCAGCATCAATTGTAAAGTCGTGGACGTTTAGCACACCAGAATTCACAACGTGCACTCGACCGTTTGAGTCAGAAAAATTAAGCTGTGAATCTGTATACAAATCGCGCGGAGCTGATGAATTAATATAAAAATCTTTGTCGTCTGAAACAAAAACACCTGGATAATCGAAACCAGCAGAAATAAAGCCATCGCCAATATTTGCCAAAGGCACAGGTAGTGGCTCGTCGAGATCGAGGAAGTTTTGGTCGTAATAATTATCGCTAAACTCGTCAACCGTTTCATTTGCCTCAAGCCATCCGCCGAGGTTTGTGTCGTAGACGTCTGACAAACTCGGAACCTGATGAGTAGCAATTATTTGAGAAGTGAAATTGGTTTGCCCCACAATGTCAGAGAACTCTGCGGTCATTTCTACAATAAGATTACGATTGATTGGTAGAACACCAGTCACTCGAAACTCTACAAGAGAACCATTTTCAGAACAGTTCTCGATAAGAACCCATTCGCCTGGAACTTTATTTTGATCATCGTAAACGTCGGCGCCTGGAGCACCAATTTCATCATTTGAATACAAAACTTTTAGATTTTCTATATTTAAATTTTCAGCCCTTGCGTCGATAGATTGATTAAAACGAACACTAATAGCATCGTTGTTATCTGCCCAAAAATTAACCCCACTCGGAAAAGAAATATCGTTGTCAGAATCAAGAATCTTCGGTGCTCCGGGAACTAAATCCATGAATGGCTGAGCAATTGGTGGCGTAGAAAATGTGCGCAGCAACCCAGAGCTAAGGGGGCGTCCATCAGTATCTCTTAGAACAGAGATTGTTTTATCAGACTGAGGGACCCCTAGCACGTACGTCACATTGCCCGGCAGAAAGGCGCCATTATCTTGGGTGCTATTAGTTGGGCAAGCAGGATTGAAAACCAAAATCGATGGGTCGTTTTCGTCGATAGAAAACTGCCCGGTAACCGGTAAGGCCGACGACTGACCGACGGCGCGCATTGAAACAGATTGGAAACTAACTGACCTGAAATCAATAGGGTGATTAAACTGCAGCTGAATTGGTCGGTTAATTTCCCAGATTTGGCCCTCGAGGATGTTTACGCTTAAAAAAGTGAATTCTCCGGCTTCTTCTGAAGTTAAGGGGCCACAGCCTGCAACTGCAAGCATGCAACTAAGTAAAATTGCGACGGTGAGTTTTTTCATCTGTACTATCATTTTAGGTATTGCGCCTATGGACACCAATTGTATTTGATTCATGGCTTGCGGCACAATAAATCTGCAAAAACCGTGCCAATTCAACCCAAAAAACAATAATTTTCGTGTTATAGTGAATGACATGCTTTTACCCTTTCTCTTAAGTCTTTTCTTCCAAGTCTCAAACGACGTTCAGTTTGACATTCAGGCCAACACTTTCACTTCTAATCGCCAAACCGAAGCGAGCATTGCAACTAATTCTGATGGCAACGTGTTAGCGGTGTGGGGCTCAAGAAGGCAAGAATTAGGCTCTTTCGGGGTGTTTGCCCAGTACTTAGACCCACTTGGACGGCCCTTGGGCACTGAAATTCATGTTAATCAATATGTTCCGCGTGAACAAGCAAAGCCTTCTGTATTTATTGATGGCAACGATACCGCATGGGTGTTTTGGCGGTCACTAGGCCAAGATGGCTCTGGTACCGAGGTATACGCACGACGCTTTGACGTGCGAAACCGCACATGCGCCGCACAGTCTGACGAGTTCCGTGTTAATCAAAATATTGTCGGTGACCAGCGAGATGGTGTGTGTAGTACCCTGCCAAATGGCAATCTATTGGCTAGCTGGGTAAGCGAAAAAAATGGGGTTTCCGCCATATTTGGGCGTATTTTTGACGAAAATGGCAATCCATTAAGCGACGATTTTGTCATCCAAAGTAGTGATCAACGTCAATTCAACTCGGTTTCTTTAGCATCCCACCCACACGGAGTCTTAGCAACCTGGAGTCGCGCCAACCTTGGCGGTTCGCCAGACGGTATTCAGGGTGCGATTATCAGCTTCGATGACGAATTAAACAAGTCAATAAAACTGTATGATGCGCATAATGGCGAGGAATCCCTTGCTGTAGAGCCATGTATTGACTCAGCCGCCGACGGCTCGTTCGTGGTTTGCTGGATGAGCACTCTCGATGGCTCGGCATTTAAACCGGTAGCCAGACGGTTCAATAGTGATCTAAGCCCTGCCGGAGATGAGTTCATAGTGCCATCTACCAATGAGTCGTCACTCTCTGGCGCCCAAGTCGCGATGAGCGACGACGGCAGATTTATTGTGGCCTACACTAGCAACCATCCGAAATTATGGCGCGGACCCGGACACCGTCCTGATGAGCCTGCGTCGGTAAACGCTCAAAAATACGATGCTAGCGGCAAATTGGTTGGCGATGTATTTCGGTTGAATTCGTATGATGAGGGCGAGCAAAGTTTGCAAGTTGGGCACAACGGTAAGCACTTATTATGGTCGTCTCAAGATCAAATAATTGCGGCATGGCACGGCAACACCGGCACCGATCACCGCGCTGTTGGCTTAAGTTTTATTGTGCCCGAGTCACTGCAGCCTGAAAAGCCAACAGAGATAGAACCAGTAGCAGCGGCGGCAGACCTCGCCCTCGAAGATGTCTATGGCAGCGAAGCGAAACCGATTTACGACCCTTATTTCATCGCGCCTGAGCCAACTCCGCCGCCGCTCGCCCTCGGAGGCTCAGGCGGTTTCCAAGCATTTTCTTCCACCGGCTGGACGCCTCCCGACCCTGATCTTGCCGTTGGGCCTGACCACGTTGTCGCTGTAGTTAATGGCGGAATTAAAATTTTCGACAAAAACGGAAGCCAAAGTTTTTCAACAAGCCTAGTTAGTTTCTGGAGCTCAGTCGGCGGTAGCGGATTTATTTTTGACCCGGTGGCACTCTTCGACCCACACACTCAGCGCTATGTTGTCGCTGCTGCTGATGGCGCGGGCACGAACGACGCAATTTGTATTGCTGTGTCAGATGACAACGACCCTAATGGAACTTGGCACAAATATCGCTTTGTTGTTTCATCAACTTGTGGCTTTTTAGACTTTCCTAATCTTGGTGTAAACAAAGACGCTTTATTCATGTCTGGCGATTGCTTTAACGGCGGTGGCAACCGGATTTTCATGTGGGACATGAACAATCTTATAAACGGTTTGCCAGTCACCATGAAACAAAAGCAAACCAGTGGTAGCTTACAATCCCTTGGAGCTTCAAAAAACTACGACAATACTAGTGACGCCGCATATTTCGCGACCACCTATGCTGGTAGCTCAACACAAATTATGTTGCGCGCAATTACCGACCCGAACGGTTCGCCTATTCTTCATAGCACTTACCTGTCTGTGCCGTCATACAGTAGCCCACCAAATGCTGCGCAAATGGGCACTTCAAACGGTGCGGCAACTATTGATTATCGCATCAAAAACGGTGTCGTCCGCAATGGAAAACTTTGGACTTGCCATAACACTGGCAATAACAATGCATGCCAAGTTAGATGGTATGAAATTCAGTTGAACGGTTGGCCGACTTCCGGATCATCGCCTTCGCTGGCGCAGTCTGGCACCCTGAATTACGGTAGCGGCGATAGCACTTGGTTCGGTGACATTAACGTTAGCAGTAATGAAACTGCAGCAATCGCTTTCTCGCGCTCTTCTTCTTCGCAATACATTAGCGTTGAATACGCAGTGCGCTATCAAAGCGACCCTAATGGTACGTTTAGAAGTCCTGAAATTTTGCAAGCGAGCACATCTGCCGAAAGTGGCAATCGCTGGGGAGACTACTCTGGCATTGAAGAAGACCCTGCGATTTCAGGGAAATTCTGGAGCCATAACGAATTCAGAACAAACGGATGGCGAACTTGGGTTGGTGAATTTGGAACTGATCAAGGTATAAATCTGACAGTCTCGCAAATCATTGCTGGCGGACTTTCTGCATTTAACATTGCTGATGCAAGTCCAAGCGAAGCCGTCCACTTTTTGCTTTCGCTGAACTCAGGCTCTTACGCGCCACCGCAACTTGGCGGACTAGCACTTTCGCTTGGCCAACCAATTTATCACGTGGGCTCTGCCACAACCAATGCTACCGGTTCAGCCGGCATCAATGTTAGCATTCCTTCTAACGCGCCAATCGGAGCTAGTGTTTACCTGCAGGCAGCAGCAATTCGCGGCATCGGCGGCGCCGACTCAGTCGTGTCCAACCTCGTAACGCAGTCGATTAATTAGTATGTCTTTGCTTTAATCTGCAACGACATATGTCGATCGGAATCAGTAACAATTTTATATTTACTGATTCCGATTTTTTTTGCGATCGCATCAAGCTCGTCTGGACGGAGTGCCGCACATAGCGAGGCATAAAATAAATCTTTAGCGTGTTGCTGTTCGGCGCCGGCGTACATTTCAACTAATTCGCGCGCGCGTTGCTCGCTTTCTGGACGAAACAAATCACGGACAAGTAACATTCCGCCAGGCTTTAACACGCGCCAAGCCTCGCTTAAAAAATCAATAGGATCGGGAATGTGGTGTAAAATTGAATTCGAAAACACACTATCAAAAGTGTGGTCTTCGGCGCCGATGCCTTTAGCGTCGGCAAGTACAAATTCGACCTGGTCGCCGTTTTCACATTTCTTCTGATGCTCAAGCGCTACCAACAACATGTGCTTTGACAAATCAAGCGCTACCACATCAACTACAGGATATTCGGTGACTAACTGCAAAGGTATATGTCCGGGACCACAGCCGATGTCCAAACACAAACCGTTCACGCCCAGAGTTTTTAAGCGCGCAATAAACAAATCGTTTACCGCGCTGTGGTCCATGGCGTCGTAGGTGGCTGCTTCTTCGGCAGTATCCATAACTTCAGGTTCAAGTACACGTTGCATGCGCATAGAATACTGTTGCCCAACATCTAGAACGATGAAACTAATAACCATCTCCCGCCAACTCGCTGACGCATGCGATCAGCTAAGTTTCCCGCAACCGGTAACTCATGTTTACAACCCCTTGCAATACGCGCGCACGCCGCACGAAAAATATCTGCGCAAGTATGGGCGTAAAAATCCGTCCGCGCTATTGTTGGGAATGAACCCTGGGCCATGGGGGATGGCGCAAACCGGAATACCTTTTGGCGAAATTGCAGCGGCGCGAGATTTCCTAGAAGTAGCCGGTCGGGTCAAGCAGCCACCGTTAATTCATCCCAAGCGCCCAGTCGATGGTTTTGATTGTCAACGCAGCGAAGTCAGCGGTCGCCGCATGTGGGGATGGGTGGCCGACAGCTTTGAATCAGCCGACGCATTTGCCGACTACTATTATGTGTGTAATTACTGCCCACTAGTTTTCATGGAAGAAGGCGGTAAAAATTTCACGCCTGATAAATTTAAAGCTGCAAAGCGCGATGAGTTGTTTGCAATTTGCGACGACTACTTGCGCCAAACGGTCGATTACTTGAAGCCTGAATGGGTTATCGGTATCGGCAAGTTTGCAGAGTCCCGCGCCGCCAAGGCACTGGTTGATTACGATGTAAAAATCGCTACCATTTTGCATCCTTCACCTGCCAGCCCCATGGCCAATCGCGGATGGCAGCCGCACATCCAAAAGCAACTTTCTGCACTCGACTTACCCAATTAAATGCGCATTATCTCTGTAAATATGAATGGCATCCGTGCCGCCGAACGTAAAGGTTTTTATCCGTGGCTCGAGCAGCAGAACGCCGATGTGGTGTGCATGCAAGAAACCAGAATCCAAGAGCATCAATTGACCGAACAGATGTTAAATCCCAAAGGCATGCATAGTTTTTTTCATAGCGCCGAGCGTCCTGGGTATTCAGGAGTAGCGATTTATTCCAAGCAAAAACCGACGCGCGTGCATGTCGGCTTGGGATGGAAGCCATTTGATATTGAAGGCCGAATGTTGCGCGTTGATTTTGGACAGACAACTGTAATCTCACTGTATTTACCTTCAGGCTCGTCCAAAGATTCGCGGCAAGACTTTAAATATCAGTGCATGGACAAAATTAAGGCCTACATGGACGACATTGCCAAGACGCGGCGCAAGGTGGTAATCTGCGGTGATTGGAACATCGCGCATACTGAGAAAGATCTAAAAAACTGGCGCGGCAACAAGAAAAATTCAGGGTTTTTACCTGAAGAGCGCGAGTGGATGACGTCCTTATTTGCGGATTCGGTGTGGACAGACAACTTCAGAGGCTTGTATCCTGACGAAGAAGGTGGTGGCTACACCTGGTGGTCGAACCGCGGTAACGCCTTTGCCAATAACACCGGATGGCGCATCGATTATCAGATTTGCACATCCAATATCGCAAAAAAAGCGCTTAAGACATGGGTTTTCAAGGACGAAAGATTTTCTGACCATGCGCCTTTAATTGCAGATTATTCGGTATAGTTAATGGAATGAAATTTTCCCTACCTCTCATCCTTGTTCTTGCAGCCTCCCCCTTAATGGCGCAGAACGTTCAATTTTCTGCTGATCTCGACATGCCAAACAACGTCATTGGCTGGAGTGTCGTATCAAGTGTCGGCAGCATCAATGTTTCGCCTAGCACTTTCCGTCTTGGTGGCACCATGGATTTCAAGCTTGACTCAGCAAATGCACCCTTCACTTCGGGTTCATTTAACGGCTCGCTAGCTTTCACCAATCCCAACACCCTGCACGGCACCATCCCCAACCCGCTACCGTTTTTCCCACCGCTAGTTGAGTTTGATCTTACCGGTCTTGAATTTGCGATGTCAACTCCATCATTCACCATCGACCCTGTCACGGGCGACTTTACAACCGATGTAACACTAGTAGTCACAAGAGGCCAAAATGTTATGACCGGACTTCTCGGCAACTCAAATGAATCGGTTGCCGGATTAGTGACTGCGCCAACAACCATTTCTGGCAACGTCAGTCAAAGCGGCACTGTAATCGATATGTGGATGGACCTAAATCTTCAAATTGACATGGTTGATGCGGCAACAGGGGTTACTTCAACAGTAACTTTCACCGGTGACATCGATTGCTTTACCTACTCAACTGACGCCAACAGCATGCACCTTGATGTGCCCTATGGAATGACAGGTGGTGCCTCAAGCACTCTTTCATTTACCAATGCCACTCCAAGCAGCACTGTTTATTTGGCAGGCTCAGGATCTGGCCGAGGTGTTTTCTCAGTGCCATCACTTGGTGTTGATATTGGCATGAATAACCCACAACACGCTGCCACTGCATCGGCTGACGGTTCTGGCAATGGTTCATTTAGTCTGTATGTCCCATCAAGCATGGTAGGACTTTCGGTATTGCTTCAGACTGTGCAATCTGGGCATGTGTCAAATGTTGCTGGTACCTTCATTCAATAACCACTAAGTTTAATTACTTTTCGGGCTTCTCTAACTTCGGTTGGAGAAGCCTTCTTTATTTTGTAAAATAGATTGATGCTGATTTCTCTAGCTCTAAGTTTTTTCCTCCAATCTCCTGCGCAAACATACGACCATGTTTTTTTAATTAGCGTCGATGGTCTGCGCAGCGATGCATTGCTAGTGTCGCAAGCACAGTCTTTCACCAACTTACAGCGCCTGATGACCGGTGCTTTTACGACTAATGCTCGCACTGATTGTGATGTAACCTCGACATTGCCAAACCATGTCGGCATGCTGTGCGGCCGTGCAGTAAACGGAGCACAAGGACACCACTACACTGGCAACGTAATGCCAGCACCAAATGTAGTGTTAAAAACAATAGACAATCAAATCATTGAAAGCATCTTTAACCGAACTGCGGCGGCGCAAATCCATTCTTCGTTGATCGCATCCAAAGCAAAGTTCGTTCTATTTAAACAAAGCTATGAACAATTGATTGATGACTTCTTCATAAGTCCAGATCCTGGCGAGCAAATGCAACATTTGCTAAACGACCTTAAGGCACATCAACAACAACGCAGCTTAAACTTTATCCATTTTTTACAGCCCGACGTAGCAGGTCACTACTTTGGATGGAATCTTACTCCTGATTCTAAATACATGCAGTCTGTGGCTGCGGTAGATAATGTGCTTGGCCAGTTATTTAGCTATCTAGATGCAAATCCTGAGTATGCAAAAAGGTCGGCTATTGTATTAACCGCCGATCATGGTGGTGGCGCACCGCATAAAAACCATCATGGCATTGGACACCTTTGGGTCAACTATGTAATCCCGTTCATCGTTTGGACAGGCGATGGGCAGGCGCAAGGAGACCTTTTTGAACTAAACCTAGACACTTTTGCCGACCCCGGAATTGCCGACCCACAGCCAGGAACAAGCACCTTAGCCGCCATTCGCAATAGTGATAGTGGCAACCTTTGCCTCGACTTACTTGGCATTCCAGCTATCAGCAACTCGACGCGCAACGTTCAACAGAATCTAAAAATAACAAAGTAATTGATGCCCGCTGTCATTCTCACAATCGACCAAGGAACTACTTCCTCGCGGGTGATTTTGTTTGACGCAAACGGTGTCGCGCAAAAAACATTTCGGCGCGAATTAAAATGTAACTACCCTCAAGAAGGATGGGTTGAACAAGATGCCTCGCAAATCTGGCAAGATTGTTTCGAAATGTGTGAGCTAGCTATCGCCTATGCTGCAAACAACGAATTGACTATCCACTCAATCGGAATTACTAACCAGCGCGAAACCGTTGTGTTCTTTGACAAAGAAACACAGCAGCCATTGGCTCCTGCAATTGTGTGGCAAGACCGCCGCAGCTCTGATTTCTGCCAAGAATTATTAGAGAGTAATCACGGCGATGAAGTAACTCGCCGCACCGGACTATTTATTGATGCCTATTTTTCTGCTAGTAAAATTCGCTGGGGCCTCAAAAACATCGAAGAGGTAAAAGCAGCGGCGCAATGCAACAGATTAGCGGTCGGAACTATCGACAGCTGGTTGTTGTTCAAGTTAAGCAAGGGCTCCATGCATGCAACAGATTCGTCAAATGCTTCGCGCACCATGCTATTTGATATCATTCAGCATGACTGGTGCGACGAATTACTCGATTTATTTAGTGTTCCCAAAAACGCCTTACCGCGCGTTCTTCGCACCATCGACGACTACGGGCTAACAGCTAGCGGATTATTTGATATCACCTTACCAATAAAAGCCATGATTGGTGATCAGCAGGCAGCGACCATCGGTCAAGATTGCCTTGCGGTTGGCGACGGGAAATGCACCTTGGGCACCGGAGCTTTTGCTATGCAAAACATAGGTTCAAAATTCGAGAACAATAGTGATGGCTTACTAACAACCATCCTTTACACCAAAGATAAAGTAATTCATTACGCTTCCGAAGGTAGCATTTTCTCTAGTGGCAGCACCCTCCAATGGCTGCGTGACTCACTAGGCGTTATTGAACATGCAGCTGACAGCGAACTGATGGCCAAAGAAATTGACGGCGCTGGCGGCGTGTTTTTCGTTCCGGCTTTTAACGGACTAGGCTCTCCACACTGGCAGCCCACCGCGCGTGCATTACTCTGCGGTATCAGCAGCAAAACTAGTAAAAAAGAAATTGTGCGCGCCGCTTTAGAGTCGGTCAGCTACCAATGCCACGACTTGTTCAACGACAACTGCCCATCTGTTTTGAAAGTAGATGGCGGCATGGCTGCCAATGACTGGTTACTGCAGCACATGTCAGACATCTTGCAATGCGAAATTGTGCGCCCACCCAACATCGAAGCTACTGCATGGGGCGCCGCTCGATGCGCGGGCAGTGAACTAGGATTATTAAAGCCCATTGACCGCGGTACAATAAGCGACAACCGGTTTCGTCCGCAAATGGATTCTGCAAAGCGCAACCAATTGTTAAACGACTGGCATGCAGCTGTCACTAGTTGCATACGACATCATGCCTAAATCAATTCGACCTCGGAACGCCTTGTTAACCACCATTAAGCGTATTTGGTGGCTGATGGCAACGCTGCTTATTATCATGAGTGGCTTCCGTCTTATTTTTGCTGTGCAATTTGCACACCCAGAAGTATTCACTGATTTTTTTAATGCGCTCCCTTCTGCATTTGCTTTTGGGATTTTGCATGATTTGCGCATTTTGCTGCTGATATCACTACCAACTACCCTTTCTTTATTATGGATGCGGCAGCGGACGGCAAAGCGATGGGCAAGATGGTTGATGCGCACTACCATTTACTGGACATGTGTAATTTCTTTTATTTTCATCGCGCTTGGTGCTGACCAAATTTACTATTCATATTTTCAAAGCCACTTTAATATCTTAGCCTTCGGCGCCATCGAAGACGATATTAGCGCAGTGCTTATTAGTGCCTGGGAGACTTACCCCATCGTGCTTTATTTTTGCGCTATTCTCACCACGATGTACTTGTTGTACCGAGTAGTGTTACGCGCTTTCCGTATTTCAAACTTTCTGCACACAGGAAAAAGTCCGAATGAAAAACAGGTTGATGCTGCATTCAACTGGCATTTTAGTTTGCACATCATTTGCACAATTCTTTTGTGCTCGACTCCACTCACACCTGCCTTTGTGAAACTAAATAAAGATTTCCCGCAGTCTATTTTTGTGCGAGCGGTAAGCGAAAATGGCGTTGAGAAACTTGCTGAAACTGTCTGGAATCGAATTCAAGAAGAAGACCTCTCTACGGCGTATAACTTTGGCCACCCATCTGCTGATTCGGCTTTAATTGACCTCTTCCCAGGAGAGACTTTTAGCGGCGACAGCTTGTATGAAAAATTACCCGTGCAGCAATTTGCGCCTGAGATAAACCTTGAGCAACAGCCACATGTGGTGTTAGTTGTAATGGAAAGTTTTGCGACCCACCTGCTGCGTTTTCACAACAAAAATTTCGACCTTCTTGGCGACTTACAGCAGCACTTCGTTAATGGCACCGTATTTGACCGATTCTTACCTACTGACAACATTTCAGCCGGCAGCATCTTGGGGCTGTTCACCAACTTACCCTACCGCCCAAACACCAAACAGCTTTCGCAAAGCACTAACAGCGGCTCAGAATTTTTAACTTCTTCAGCAACTCTATTTGCTGGCCAAGGTTATGACACTGCCTTTTATTATGGCGGAGAAACTAACTGGCGAAACCTCGACCAATTTTTACCGTTGCAAAATTACAAAGAGTTGGTTGGTCAAAATGAAATAGTCGAGCGCTACAACCTTAATTTAAAATTAGATGCCGGACCATGGGGTGTATGGGACGAACACTTATTTACTGCGGTTGCTGATCGATTAAAAAAAGCACAGCGCCCTACGTTTATGGTTGTGTTTACAACGACTAACCATCCGCCTAATCAGGTGCCGTCCACAGCTGAACTGCCTGACTTGAACCCGAGTTTTGATTTATTAAAGTTAGCCGCCGGCGCTGACAATTTAAGTTCGACTCAGCAACAGCAAATTTTAACCTACCAATATTCAAACCACCAACTCGGAGACTTCCTTAACGATTTAAAGGTTAGTGGTGTTCTTGATAATTCAGTAATTGGAATCACTGGCGATCACACCGCTGGTATGGGCATACCCTTTTCTCAAAGAGAGTTGATTCTTAAGAGGGCTGTTCCGTTTGTCTTGCTGACGCCACCAAAAATCAGTGAGCAATATCAAGCTGATCCAACTACTCCTGGTAGCCACAAAGATGTGATCCCGACTTTATTCCATGCTGCTGGGCTTGGAGCATCAGGCTATCGTGGGCTTGGCACTAGCCTACTAGACGACAGCAAATATCATTTCGGGTGCAATGCAGATGGTCTGGTTATTTACGACGGCGGACTAGTTAAGCTGCGCAAAGATGGGTTTGACAGCTACAAATGGGCGCCAAATAGTAATTTAATTCTTGATTCGCCTGATCACGAAAATGCAGAGCATGCCGTAAATCGCTATAGAGCCCTTGTTTCGCTGTGCGATTGGATAATATTCTCGTTTTTAAATTAAATATTCAGCCATTTACGCTATTATTAATGTCTAACCTAAAATAGGTAAACTCCAATGAAACAACTTCTTAGCACAACTTTAGCTCTAGTTGGCCTTGCTGTTTTCAGCGCGCCAGCATTTAGCGCCCCATTCTGATGAGGTGGTGGCCCCCGCGGGGGTGCCGGTTACTCGGGTCCGGGTGACGTATCAAATCCAGGCGGAGCTGCTCCAGCTAGCCCTGCCAGTCCATTAGGTGGCGGTGCACCAGGTTCACCTCCTTCACCAGGTGGCGCTGCAACTCCAAGCAGTCCTTCAAGTGGTGGTGGCGCAATGCCATTGCCTCCGCACGGACAAACTGCAAAGAGCATCATGAAACTCAAATGGGATTTCCCGACGCACGACATTTACAAGCGCGCCGAGTCTAAAGACCCAAATGCTACAGTTTCAAAACTAGTTGAACGCGCACTGCCAGCAGAAGAGGCTTATTACTCAATTGCAGGTGACGATCGCCGTCCGCTTTTGGCGCTTCGCGAATGTAAGTCTTGTAACGGCACTGACGATGCTTTGCTGTCTAGCTACGAGAGTAACGAAACAACTATGGTTATTACGCGCTGGTTCCACTGCGTAAAGCTTCCGACTGACATCTTGTCTGACACACACCCTTTCCATGCATTGTTCGAAGGCGAACACCCACCGCACCTTTTCGTGTCGCGTTGGGATGGCAGCAACCCTATCGCATTACGCGGAGACCTGTCACGCACAGAGCTCTTGGGCAATATGTACACTACTCTTGCGAGTGAGTACAAGAAAGATGCTAAGAAGTCAGTAAAAGAAATCGTAAAATTGATGTACGTTTACGACATGCTTGATGAAAAAATCCAGCGTCTTGAAATCGCCATTGATGACGAACTAGAGCGTCGTGGTGCAAAGTCTAAAAAGGTTAAGAAGTATCGTTCTCAACTAAAAGACGCGCAAAAGAAAATGGCAGATGCCAAAGAAAAGGAAGCCAAGCTTTCTGATCTACAGCTAAGAAACCCTGATGAAAAGCCAAACGCACTCGAAGAACTTCTCGAGGCGCGCAAAAACGAGCTTCCTTCGGGTCAATAAGTTATTACAATTAGGGAATGCTACGCCACTCCCTAATTGTACGTCTCTCTCTTTTGTGCCTAGTTCTGGCAACCGCCACTAATATTGCTAGCGCACAAAAGACTGACGACGATAAAGAAAAGAAATATAAAAAAGACCCCTACACCGAAAATACTAAAGAGGTGTGGCAGGCAGCGGGCTACGAAGACATGGGTAGCTTCGCATGGGCTGACGGACACGGCACTTCAAGCATTGAAGACGCGATCGGCGATGAAGAATTAATTTTCATAGAAACTAAGCATTTTAAAATAGGTTCATGCTTACCGCGGTACACTATTTCGCGTGAAGACAAAATCGAAAAAAAGAAAATCGATGCCGAGTTAAAAGAGCTGCGAAAAATAATCCCCAATATCCCGAAAAAGGTCAAGGTGCTCGACAACTGGTTGCGTCTGCACTTATATGCAATGCGCGCAGAGAAACTTTATGCGCAAGTGCAAGAACTTTTACAAGTTAGTGATGAAGACTTCCCGACTGGCCCGGGACAAGCCGTTGATGGCAAATACATGGGGGAAGGCCCATACCTCGGAATGAAATCCAAGTTTACTTTGTTGTTCTTTGATAAAGAGAGCAGCATCGGTCGCTACCGCACAGCATTCATGGACCAATCTGGCACCATTCCGATTCGTCACTTGTTCCCAAATACCGGAACACTGCTATATGCGAGCGCTGCGCAAAACGATGGCTTGTTTTCTGACACTACCATGCACTGCGCATTAGTTTATGCCCTCACCCAAAACTTGCTTAATGGCTATCGCCATTACGGCCATTCGATGCCCACCTGGCTGCCGACCGGCATTGGTCATTACTACACTCGCCAAATTGATATGAAGCGTAATTACTTTACTGACAAGCGACTGTACAACTCAAATGACAAAAATATCTGGAAGTGGGACACTAAAGCTCGCAAGCGTGTAGACAACGACATCACCGTCAGCTACGACGAAATGACTTCTTGGGGGCGTCCAGAAGACCTAAAGTACAACGACCATGTTATGGCGTGGGCGCGGGCTGATTTTCTAATAAAAGAGCACCCTGATTGGGCGGCTCAGTGGCTCTACCGTATGCAAGAGCGGTATCCGGGGGCCCCTACCCCAAGTGCCGAGCAAATGCGTGAACGCGACCATGAAGTTGTTGCAGAATTGTTCAAGTTCAAAAAGGGCACTTTTGATGATAATTGGCAGAAATGGGTTAAGAAAAAATATTCCAGAAAATAGCTATTTTCTGCTTTAGTACAGCTTATTAAGTCCGCTGATGTGTGCGAGGGAAACCTCACCACATCATGCGTCCACCACCTGCACTACTTTTCATTCTAATCTCCGCCTTGCTAGCAGCATGCGGGGCTACAGAAGAAGACTCGAGCGGTGACAATAATCAACCTCGCGGCGGTGGTGATGTTTATGACGGTGGCGGAGAAGGCGGTGACGAAATCTACGAACCGGATCCACCCTCTGGTACGGCGACGTTTGACGTCAACCACGACAGCGGCCAGCTTGATTTGCCGCCCGGCAATATTGCAAAGGGCTTTGCAAGTGCACAGACAACCGAAGCAGTAATGACTGAGCTAGCAGAGACTGGCAGTGCTGGTGGACTCTTTCGACACGACTTGCGAGTAAATAGTCCCTTGGGCGAAGTTCCCACCGCCCTGCTTGAAGGGAAAAAAATTGGTATGGACACATGGGTAACTGTAATGGGAACCCCACTGAACATGTCGCCATCTACCGAAGGTGAAGAGTATGAAAGCGGCTTACCGCCATATGCTCGTTGGACGCCAACCAATGTAGACTTATGGGCAGATACGATTGTTGACCAGCTTGAAAGGTATGAGTCAGCCCATGGTTTTGTTCCGGACTATGTCGAAATTTGGAACGAACCTGACCGCGTTGAATTTTACAGCGGTGATATTGATAGCTACCTCAGCATTTATTCCGCAGCTTCGCAAAAAGTTAAGAACCGGTGGCCGGGAACAAAAGTGGGCGGCATGGGATTAGCTGGGCATTCATCTAGCATGGGCGGCGATCAATCAGCTATTTTGTCTTTAATCGACCATGCAGCTGCCAATAGCTTGCCCTTAGATTTCGTGTCATGGCACCACTACACCATCGCCAATGAACTGAAATACTCTGGCTTCATTGATGACGTTCGCGAAAGGTTGGCTATTTTTAATATGTCCGATGTCAAACTCGTTGTTTCTGAATGGAACATTTACCCTTCAACAAATGGTCATGGCCCCGAATTCGACGGGTCGCACAGTGCAGCGAATTACGCCGGTTTCCAGACGACAGCTCGCGAGCTAGGTTTGGATGGCAACATTATGTTTTTACTGCAAGATGTAGGAACCGCTGTGGCCGGAATCGATGACTTCACAGGCCAAGGAATGGGTGCGATAACAGCTCATGGCATTAAGAAACCAGTTTTTCACGTCATTGAAACTATGCAGAAAATGGCCGATGAGCCAATGCTAGATATCACTCGCCCTGATGGCGAGCTAAGCGTAAATTTGTATGCGACGAAGGTCGGCGATCGTGTTAGGTATGTGGTTAGCAATGACGTTGTACTTGGCGATTGGGTGTGGGCCCACCGTTTGCGCGATGCAGGAATGCTGCCTGGAGAACTATGGCCACTCTATGTCGAAGCCACAAGATTGGGCGGGCCAGAGTCTCAGAAGCCAACCGAGAGCCAACTATTGCTGGCCGGCATGACTAGTGATGAAGCCGCCGCGGTGAAAAGCTTTGAAGATGAATTAAACTTAGCTTGGGAATATGCGACAGAGAACCGACCTGTTGAAATTACTTTTAATGGCGAACTCTTGCCAACAATTACCAATGTTTATCGCTTTGATAGCAAGCACAACAACTTTGCACAACACATTGACGAGATTATGCCTTACCTGGAGCAGGCAGATGAGGATGGTCGCTTACTAGCATTAGATGTTGCATCAGATTTCTTTTTTCAAAATGGAATAATTGTTAGCGCTGAAGAGCTTGGCATGAGCGAGGACATGGAGCAATGGGTTGCCGAAAACAATATTCCAGACGATATTGCTAGCGAAGCATTTACCGTTTATCGCAAACAAATATCTGAGGGCAAATTAATAAATAGAGAGTTTCTTAATAGCCTACCGCAAATGAGCCTCAACACTATGTCCGCAGCTGAAGCGGAGCTAATTGTTACTAACCAGTCTATTTCCTTTACTATGGAACCAGACTCGGTGCTTATTTTTGATGTTTACTTATAAACCATCAATCGGCCGTGTAATACCAAACGCCGCGCTGCCCTTGAGTTTCTTCGACAGCCAACCTTAATGAACTAACCTGAACATCAGAGAATTGCTGTTGCAGCTTTTCTAACAGTAACCGACCGATAAAAGCAGCCAAATTTTCGGCGGATGTATTATTAACCGGCAAAACCATGATGTCTTCGCTTGGGGCGGCGTAGTAACGTTCACGATATCTAACCTCAACTACTTGGTCGCTACGAACTTCGTGCGTTAATTCGTGATGATCTCCTGGAATTAACCATTGCTCATCTAGAGAGTCAACAATTTCACGAATTAATGGTTTCACCTTAGTGAAATCTATCACTAGACCAAACTTAGACAGGCTACCAGAGATTTCGCAGTAAACTCGGTAATTATGACCATGCAGACGCTCGGCGCTACCATCAGGAAAAATCAAAAAATGTGCTGCCGAAAATTTTAAGTACTCTTTCTCTATTTCAATCGCCCAACGTTCCATTTTATTAATTATATTTTAATGTCATCTAAAGAAAAAACCGGCCCCTGAATGCAAGTCTTGGCATAAGGCCAATCGGCGAATTTGCCCTCGAAACTTGTTGGAACCGGACAAGCATTACAAACCCCAAACCCACAGCCCATGTAGGTTTCGAGACTCAAAAATGCATTTAGCTTTCGTGCGCGAGCAAAATCAGCAAAAGCATGCAGTAATCCTGCGGGACCACATGCAACAAACACTGCTTTTGCAGATATGGCTTTTTTATCTAACTGTGCCGCTAAGCATGCAATTACATTACCTTTGAATCCGTGGCTGCCGTCATCCGTGGAATAATAAGTGTTAATTTCGAGGGAGTCAAATGCCTGGTGGTCAAACAAGTGATTGATGCTGCGTCCGCCAAAAAACATGTGGGTGTTGTCACCTGCGCCAAGGGCAATACGCTGCTGCGCATACATCAAAAAGGGGGCGGCACCAACGCCACCAGCAATCATCACAACATCTTGGCTTGCCGGAGCTACATCAAAACCATTACCAAGTGGCAACAAACAACGCAAAACTGTACCCAAAGGTGCATCGACTAAAGCCTGAGTGCCCCTACCCATTTTTTGAATTAAAAAGGTGAAGATATTTGCAGAAGGCCTGTCATACAATGAAAATGGTCGCGCGATTACAGTTGGAGACTTTTCAGCAAGCGATAGCATTACAAATTGGCCCGGCCTTAGATCGCTAGTCACATTTTCAATCTTTACATCAATCACCCACGCCTGTTCGCCAACTTCGCGACTAGCGACAATCGGGGCGAGAACACTTTGGGAGGCGTCTAAGGTAAGTGACATGCGGTAATTGTAGCGGTGCGCCGGTTTACAATAGTAGAGTGATTTCATCAGCTAATCCGATTACAGCAAGCGGCGTGGTGCTCTACACCCTCTCACAAGAAGGACCCAAATTCTTGTTGCTACAAAGTGCACGCCACCAAACATGGGGGTTTGCCAAGGGGCATGTTGACGCCAATGAAACTTTAGTTGAATGTGCTCTGCGCGAGGTCAGGGAAGAAACCGGCTTTAATTTATCGGCTGATGACATCTTTGTGCAATTTAACGATTGTGCAAGTTACATTCTCCCAGAGTCCGGCAAGCTAAAGCGCACGATAATGTTTTTGGCAAATCGCTCGGTTGACCCCGAATCAATCACACTATCAAACGAGCATCAACAACATAAATGGTGTCCACTCGATGAAGCGCTCAAGTTGCTCGACCACAAGCAATCGCAAACGTGTTTGCTGCGTGCCGCCGATTGGATGGCTAATTATTAAATGGATCTTAAAGCCGCACATGCAATACTCGACGAAGCTGCCATCCCAGGAGAATCCTGGCCTCAGCATTGTCGACAGGTTGCTCGTGTAGCCCGGTGCTTAGCTGCTGCGCTGAATGAATCTGGCGCAAACATTGATGAGCACCTATGTGAACGGCAGGGTTTACTACACGATATTGGGCGCAGCAAAACTCATGGTCCACTACATGGCTGGAGCGGTTTCACCATGCTACGCGGGATGGGTCATCCGGCTGAAGCGCGTGGATGTCTGAGCCATTGGACGAAAGGACGTCAGCGTGAAGAGCTGGAAGTTGTGCCATTATGGAAGTCATCTTTTGTTGACCAGGTGTTTGATATTTTCACTACCGACCCATGGACCCTTTATGATTCAATAGTAAGCGTTGCCGATTCATCTGTATGCCACACCGAAATTGTCTCACTTGAAGCCCGCCACCAAGACCTGCTCGACCGCTATGGCGATTCTATCTGGATGCGCCGCGCTTCTGAACTTGCACATATACACGCCAATGAGCTGAGCGATATATTAAAATCTCCGGTCGCTGAGCTTATCAGCCCGCTCTACTCTACAGAATAATGAACACCTCCCTGCCACTTCACGGCATTGACATCTTTGCTGACCAAATTCGGCGCACAGTTGCCGATGCACTAAATGTTGATGCCGAGCTGATTGTACTTGAACGTCCTCGACAAGAAGAATTGGGTGAGTTTGCACTGCCATGTTTTCGCTTTGCCAAGCAAGCCAAAAGTTCTCCCCCTGATTTAGCGAGCAAACTTGCTAATGAGTTACAAATCGAAAATGTCACATGCGAAGCAGTTGGCCCCTTTTTGAACTTTCGAGTTGCCGCCAAAGAATTGGCGCATTCGGTTGTGGTCTCGGCACAGGCCGACAACTTCTCTCAAGACCGGCAGCACCTAACTACTCTAGTTGAATTTTCTTCGCCAAACATCGCCAAACCTATGCATGTTGGGCATATGCGCACCACTGTTATTGGTGCTGCCCTCAGCAGAATTTACTCTCATCTTGGACATGATGTTAAACGAATTAACCACCTCGGTGACTGGGGTTCGCAATTTGGCAAATTAGTAGCGGCATGGTCACGCTGGGGCAGCGAAGAAAAACTGGCAAATGATCCTATCGAGCACTTGCTTGAGCTGTATGTGCGCTATCACAAAGACGAAAAAGACGATGACAGTTTAGCTGCCGAGGCAAAAGCTGCTTTCCAGGCCTTAGAGTCAGGCGAAGAAAACGAAACCCGTGCCACCTGGAGAAAATTCACTGAGCTGTCGCTTGTTGAGTTCAATAAAATTTACCAACGGTTTGGCATCGAGTTTGATTTTGTGCGCGGCGAATCCTGGTATGAAGACCAACTTGATAGCATGATTCAGTGGCTTGACGACTGCGGAGTAACAGAGGTGTCTGAAGGCGCGACTATTGTTAATCTCGAAGAACAAGGCATTAAAACGCCGAGCTTAGTTAAAACAGCCCACGGCACCACACTCTATGCTACGCGAGATTTAGCGGCAGCTAAATCGCGCTGGGAAGAATTCAATTTTGACCAATCTCTTTACGTCGTTGGTGCCGAGCAAAGCCTGCATTTTCAGCAATTAAAGGCCGTTCTATCCCGATGCGGCGCAGAATGGCAGCAGCGCATGGAGCACATTTCCTTTGGTTTAATACGGTTAACCGAGGGCAAGCTATCAACTCGCGAAGGAAGAGTAATTGCTTTGCACGAGGTTTTAGATCGCGCTGTTGAGTTGGCTGCTAAATCCATAGAAGAAAAAAACCCAGAGTTGCCAAACAAAGAGTCGGTTGCTGAGCAGGTTGGCTTAGGGGCAATCGTTTTCCACGACCTAAAACACCAACGTCAAAAAGATGTAGTCTTCGACTGGAAAGAAGTTTTGTCTTTTGAAGGTGACACTGGCCCTTACTTACAATACACGCATGCGCGCTGCTGCTCAATCTTGCGCCGTGCAAACAAAGATGTTCCTGCTTGCGGTGACATTGACTTTTCAATTCTTGAAGGATCACGTGATTTATGGGTGGCAATCGGACGCCTGCCGCAAGCCGTCCGTGAGGCTGCGGTGAAGCGCGAACCTATGTTAATCGCAAATGCCTTGTTGAAAATTGCCTCGGCGGGCAATGGCTTTTATCGTGACAATCAAGTGCTCGGAACTGGCGATGACCAACTTGAAGGCGCGCGTCTGTTGGCGATTGATACTTTACGCAAAACTCTAGCTCTAGGCATGCGCTTATTGGGTGTACCAGCTCCACGAGAAATGTAAACAATTATGGCAATCGATTACAACAGTTTCATTCGTGATATTCCTGACTACCCTAAGCCAGGAATCACCTTCAAAGATATTACCCCGTTGTTGCAAGACGCTAACGCCCTGCGTCAATCGATTCTTGACTTGGCAGCTATTGCCCAACAATACGATGTGACACATATTGCCGGAATTGAGTCGCGAGGTTTTATTTTTGGCACCGCTTTAGCCGTAGAGCTGAGCCTAGGCTTTTTGCCAATTCGCAAGCCAGGGAAATTACCCTGGAAAACTTTTGCTGAATCGTACGACCTAGAATACGGTAGCGATAAGCTAGAAATTCACATCGATGCTTCGGCAGCAGGCGAAAGAGTGCTGCTGATCGACGATCTTCTTGCCACCGGAGGAACCGCTGAGGCCGCTGTTAAGCTTATTAGGCACACCGGGGCTGAAGTAGTTGCGTGTTGCGTGGTCTTAGAGCTCGAGTTTTTGAGCGGGCGCGATAAAATGCACGGCGTCCCAATGCACTCGTTAATAAAAATTAGTTAAGCTCGCTCTAGAGTCTGAGGCTAACTGACAATAGAATTTCAACATGGCTGATGCCACCACTAACCCCGCAGATTCTCCCCAAACTTCTACCGAAGAGTTATGGGTTGAACTTAAGCGCACTAACGACGATGAAATCCGTCATGAAATTGTGCGCCGTCACCAACCGTTGGTTCGATTTTTGGCCGAGCATATGGCGAGCAAATTACCGCGCTCAGTAGATGTCGACGATTTAGCGCAAGAGGGTTCTTTTGGCCTCATGGATGCCATCAATAAATTCGACCCTGACCGTGGCATTAAATTTAAAACATATTGTTCGACGCGCATCCGTGGCGCAATCTTAGATTCACTGCGCAGTCAAGACTGGGTCCCGCGTTTGACTAGGCAGCGCGCCGTCAAGATTCAAAAGTTCGTTGCTGATTTTATTGAAGACCAAGGACGCGAGCCTTCAATCAAAGAAATAGCTAGTACGCTTGAAATCCCGGAAAAGGCTGTCAAAAATGCTCAGCCATTGGCCATTAATCAGGCGTCTGATCGACGTCCACAGCCTAATGAAGATTATGACAATAGTCTCGACAGCATTGGCGAATCAAAAGAAGATAACCCATTTGATGTGGTAAACCGCAAAGATTTGGTTGCGGTAATTACCGACCAGCTCGGCGATAAAGAGCGTTCTATTTTGCAGATGTATTACATTCAGGGGTTAACTTTGCGCGAGATCGGTAGCGCGTTGTCTATTACTGAATCACGTGTTTGCCAAATTCATTCCAACGTTATCAAACGCCTGCGCACCAAGCTTAAGGGCGATGCCGATAAATTCTCAGCTTAATCAGCTGCTCGCGAAACTGCCTGCGCGGCGCACCCTTGCGCAACAAGTAGAAATCATCGAACAGTGCATTTCCACTAACGATGAATTAAAGGCGCGGCAAGCTAGCGGCATTAATGTTAGCAACTCGCTGCTTATCGCCCGCCACCAACAAGGTGGACGCGGGCGCTCAAAACGTGATTGGTGGTCAGGCGCAGCAGGCGAAAATTTATGTTTTAGCATGGGCATACCGTGCACCGGAATTACACCGCATATCATCGGTTTACTCGGCGCTGTTGCCCTAGCATCTGTATGCGAAAATCTAGTGAGACCAGAAAACGAGCTGTCCATCAAATGGCCGAACGATATTTTGGTTAATGGCGCCAAACTTGCTGGTTTTTTATGCGAGTTACCAGCCAATGAAAGCACTCTGATTTTGGGCCTGGGGGTAAATGTTGCCAGCAGCCCTACCTTTGATTCTTCCCACTACGCTACTACAAGCCTTGCTCAAGAAGGGTGTAACAAAAGCCCTCTTGAATTGCTTTCATTATGGTTATTTAAATTCGAGCAGCTATTTGTGCAATATAAGCGCGTTGGCAGCTCAGAATTCGAATTACGGTTTATTAAGTACTTGAAAAAATGGGCGCCAAATGGAGTCCGAAATCTATCTAACCAAAAGCAAGGCGCGTTGTTAAAATTTTCGGTTGCGGAAGGCCTAACCATCGGTGTAAACGATTGTGAGTTTACCCAAGCAATGGAAAGCATCCACCGCCTCGAAAAAATTGATAATGACACGTAACGACTCCCGTTCTCCCATTGACTTGCGCCCGCTTAAATTTACGCGCAAGTTTACTAACCACCCTGCTGGCTCGGTTCTTGTTGAGGCCGGACAAACTCGAGTGCTGTGTACTGTCACAGTAACCGAAAGCGTGCCGCGCTGGCGCCAAGGCTCTGGCAAAGGCTGGCTTACTGCCGAATACGCCATGTTGCCCGGCTCAGTTGTTGGCCGTAAACAACGCGAGCACAATCGCCGCGATGGCCGCTCAATCGAAATTCAGCGACTAATTGGCCGTGCCTTGCGTGCTGCTGTCGACATGCGTTCTTTTCCTAGTGTTACTCTTCAAGTAGACTGCGACGTATTGCAGGCTGATGGTGGAACGCGATGCGCTTCAATTTGTGGCGCCATGATGGCTCTTAACGATGCAATGCATTATTTAAATGACGCAGGCAAATTAAAGTCTTGGCCAATAAAGCAGTGGTTGTCTGCGGTTTCGGTAGGACACGTTGCTGGCCGCGCTTTGCTCGATTTAGATTACAGCGAAGACTCTACTGCTGATGTAGACATGAATGTGATTGCTACCGAAAACGGCGAGCTAATTGAGGTTCAAGGCACTGCCGAAGGCGAACCTTTTTCTATAGACGTTCATCACGAGTTGCTTAATCTAGCGATGAGCGGTAACGCCAGTATCATCGAACAGATGAAAGCAACAGCCGTTGATAAAATTGAGGCATGAAGCAACGAATCTTGCTCGCCTCGGGTAATTCAAAAAAATTAGCTGAGCTTCAATCATTATGCCAAGGGCTCGATGTTGAAATCTTGTCGCTTTGCGATACCGACGCTGAATTGCCTGAGGTTATTGAGGACGGCGGTAGCTTTCTTGATAACGCAACGAAAAAAGCTATTGCCTTTAGTGAATTTGCTGCCCAGCAATTCGGCAGCGATGTCTGGGCATTGGCCGATGATTCTGGGTTATGCGTTGATTATCTAGACGGTGCGCCCGGAGTTTACTCTGCACGGTTCGCTGGCGACGATAGCGAAACACGTGATCAATCCAACAATAAAAAATTATTGCGCGAACTGCATGGCATCCAAGGTGACGAGCGCAGCGCATCATTTTGGTGTGTTATTGCCGTTGCTCATCAATCGCAAGTACTTTTCGCGGTTGAGGGAAGCGTTGATGGCATTATTCTTGAAGAAGCTGACGGAGAGCAAGGATTTGGCTACGACCCGCTGTTTTATCATGTAGAATCTGCATCTAGCTTTGCCCTCCTCGCCCCCGCACAAAAGGCGCAGGTTAGCCACCGTGGGCAGGCGATTGCGCGATTGCGTAACGTTTTAGAATCGGTGGCCAATAAATAAAATGAGCAAGTCATTCCCACCTGAGCGCATCCGTAACTTTTCGATTATTGCGCATATCGACCATGGTAAATCCACCTTGGCCGATCGCTTTCTTGAGATTACTGGGTCTGTCGACACCCGCAAAAAGCAAGATCAACAACTCGACTCAATGGATATCGAGCGCGAGCGCGGCATTACTATTAAAGCTGCAGCGGTTTCGCTTGTCGCCAATGTACGCGGCGAAGAGTATTTGCTTAATTTAATTGACACTCCTGGCCACGTCGACTTTGCATATGAAGTTGAAAAGTCATTGCAAGCGTGCGAGGGCGCAGTGTTATTAATCGATGCTGCTCAAGGGATACAAGCACAAACTGTTGCCAACGCAATGCTAGCGATGGAACAAGACATGACAATTGTGCCGGTGTTTAATAAAGTTGATTTGCCTCATGCGCGCCCCGATGAATTTGCCGGAGAACTTGAAAACACTTTGCTACTTGAACCAGAGCTTGCTTTGCACTGTTCTGCAAAAACTGGTGAAGGTGTCGAAAATATCATTGAAAAAATTGTTGATCGCATTGAACCGCCCAGCGGAGATCCTAATGCACCGCTGCAGGCATTAATTTTTGATGCCAAGTATGACGAATATCGTGGCATTGTTGTTTATATGCGAATAATCAATGGCACCTTAAGAAAAGGCGATGTCACGCGAATGCTTGGCGTTGGCGCCGATTATGAGGCGGTTGATATTGGTAAATTCATGCCAAAACCTGTGTCACACGACACACTGTCGGTTGGCGAAGTTGGCTATTTTATTTCTAATATTAAAAAGCTCGAAGACGTAAAAGTTGGCGACACTATGACTGTAGCTAAAGGCGAACAGTCTACAGCTCTCGAGGGGTATAGAGAGCCACAGCCCATGGTGTGGTGTGGTGTCTTCCCAGTTAGTTCTGGTGATTTTGAAAACTTACGCGCAGCGTTAAATCAGCTTAAACTAAATGACTCGTCAATTATCTTCGAGCCCGAATCATCCGAGGCGCTTGGCTTCGGATTCCGCTGTGGTTTCCTAGGGTTATTGCACATGGAAATTGTGCAAGAACGCCTTGAGCGCGAGTCGGGTCTTAGCGTGGTGCAAACTGCACCATCAGTGCCCTACCAAATAGTACTCAAAGACGGCAGCATTAAGCCAATTCACTCCCCAGGAATGTTGCCTGACCCGAACCTGTTTGAAGAAATTCAAGAGCCGGTAGTGACTACTCATATTTTGGTACCCGCCGAGTCGATTGGCATAATTATGTCAATGTGTGCTGAACGTCGCGGCACCTTTTTAAAGCAAGAGCATTTATCTGCAAATCGTGTAATGCTCACCTGGGACTTACCACTAGCTGAAATTATTTACGACTTTTATGATCGATTAAAATCATCTACTAAAGGCTATGGCACCATGAATTTTGATTCTCCGCGATTTGTCTCGGCAAATTTAGTCAAATTGCGCATTTTGGTCGCTAGCAATGAAGCAGATGCGCTGTCAACAATTTGCCATGCTGACACTGCCATGCGCCGTGGACGGGCCGTACTAAAAGTTTTGCGTAAAGAAATTCCTCGCCATCAGTTCGAGGTGGCACTGCAAGCAGCTGTTGGCGGTAAGATTCTAGCGCGCGAAAACATCCGAGCACTGTCGAAAAATGTTACCGCCAAATGTTATGGCGGCGACATAACCCGAAAGCGCAAGCTATTAGCTAAGCAAAAAGAGGGCAAAAAGCGCATGAAAAACATTGGCAATGTTGAAGTCCCTCAAAAAGCGTTCTTGTCTGTATTAACAACCGACGAATAATGGCCAACTCTAAGAAGAAAAAAGAAAAAACAACGCATCCGTTTCGAGAAAATATCGAGGTAGTATTGTTTGCTATTATTATGGCGATGGGCCTTAAGGTTTTTGCAATTGAGGCCTACCAAATACCGACTGGGTCAATGCAGCCAACATTGATGGGCACAGAATTGCTCGACCCTGCGACAAAACGACCGAGCGGCGCCCTCAACGACAGAGTGTTGGTCGATAAAATATCTTACTTTTTACGCGACCCGCAGCGCTGGGAAGTCGTAGTTTTTCGCTACCCATTACTAACTCACAACAATTACGTAAAACGCCTAGTCGGCATGCCAAGCGAAGAGCTCTGGATCGACGGCGGCAATCTGTACGCACGCGAACTTGGCAGCCTCGATGATTTTAATATTCTGGTGAAACCATGGAAGGTGATGAGTAACATCTGGAAACAGGTATTACCGGGCGTTGGCGACGATCCCGCACAATGGCACGGCTGGACCACAACCGGAGACTACACCAACACAGCTGAAGGATATTTGGTTTTTAATGGCAACGGTCGCAGTGAATACTCAACTAGCATCCGCAATGGTTATCTAGATGGCTACCCTGCTGAAGTTTATTTTTCAGTGCCAAACGTTTCATCGCGTTCACGCGAGGTTGTTGGCGATTTGCGTTTGCAGTTTTCTTTAGATGGCAAGCAGGCAGATGGCAGCATTAGTGTTGGGCTTGAATTAGGTGAAAATATGATAGGCGCCAAGTTTGGCGCTGACGGCAAGCTGATTTTAGATTTGCCTAATGGCGAACAACGCTCACTAAACATTCCGGCTAACTTCGTTGGCGAGGTCGATCTTGCATTCTGGGATCACCACCTAAGGGTAGCCCTCGATCGCGATGTCGTATTCGACGAAACATTAAACCTTGATTCACACAAACCACGCCGTAATCGCATGCAATTTATAGTAGACGGCAGCGGCTGGGTGTTAAGCCCGGTCACCGTTTCTCGCGACATTCATTACTTGCCACCACGCCAAAACGCTGCGCCGGTTTTTGAAATCTCTGATGGCCACTACTTCATGATGGGCGACAATACGCAAAACTCACTTGATAGCCGCGATTGGCAAGCCGAGACTTTTAGTTACGATGATGGCGCTGGCGACAGTTTCAAAATTACAGGCGATTACCTGCAGCACGGATCTGACCCGATGTTCAATAACCCACGCTGGAACATGTCGCATGACATCATGACCGTGCGAGACCAATTCGGTAATATAAACATTCTTTACGAAGACCAGGTGAAATCTTCCGCCGACGTTTTGCAGCATGCGCCACTAGTGCCACGCAATTATTTACTCGGCCGTGCATTAGCCGTTTTTATGCCACTCAAGCCACTTTCACCCACCAACCGCTTTGCTCTGGTTCAATAATTATTATGACTACCATTTTAGAAACTAAAAACATTAGCAAATCCTATAAAGGACGTACTGTAGTTGATGGTGTTGATATAAAGGTAAAGGCTGGCGAAATTGTTGGTCTCTTAGGCCCAAATGGTGCAGGAAAAACCACATCTTTCAGAATGTGCATGGGAATGGTTACCCCCGATAGCGGTCAAGTTTTTCTTCACAACGAAGATGTGACAAATATGCCAATTTACCAACGCGCTCGTCGCGGACTGGGTTACCTTGCTCAAGAGGCATCGGTCTTCCGCAAGCTTTCAGTTGCCGACAATATCCTTGCTGTGCTTGAAACTTTAAAGCTTAGCAAAGACGAGTGCAAAGAACAGTGCGCCGCTCTTCTCGAAGAGTTTGGATTGACTCATCTTCGTGACAGTATGGGCGAAGTTTTATCTGGTGGCGAACGCAGGCGACTAGAAATCGCACGTTCGCTTGCCACCAAGCCTCAACTTATTTTACTAGACGAGCCCTTTAGTGGCGTCGACCCTATCGCTGTCGAAGACATCCAATCGATATTGATAAAATTGCAAAAGAAAGGGATCGCCATTTTGCTGACTGACCACAATATTCGAGAAACTTTGAGCATCACAGATAGGTCTTATATTTTGGCATCGGGGTCAGTGCTAGCACAAGGTAGCACCGATGAATTAGTGCATAATAGTGCAGTGCGCAAAGTCTATTTAGGCGACAAATTTGAGTTAAGCTAGGGTAAGGCGTCCTCGAAAATGGTGGCGAGGGTAGAATATCGCCCCCCCATTAACACGAAACACCTTGTCATGGAAATTCTCTCCTTTGTGAAACGCGTTCCTTCCACAACCGCAAACGTGGAAATAAAAAACCAACAACTCGACACCTCGGGTTGCGAGTTTGAAATTAATCCCTATGATCTTTTTGCCGTTGAAGAAGGCTTGCGCCAAAAAGAAGCTGCTGGCGAAGGCACAGTCACAACTGTTTCTTTTGGCGATGATGCTTCTCAAAAAGAATTGCGCACTACTTTAGCGATGGGCGCTGATGGCGCAATGTTGTTAAAGAACGATGCTGCCGCTTCTGCCGACGCTGCTACAACTGCTAAAGTGCTTGCTACCGCGATAGGCGAGCGCAATTTCGACTTGCTGCTGTTTGGCAAACAGGCTGTCGACCGCGACCAACATGGTGTTGGCGCCGGAGTTGCAACTCGCCTAGGAATACCATGCATAACCGAGGTGACTTCGTTATCAATTGCTGATGGCAAAGTCATTGCCAAGCGCGATATTGAAGGTGCAACCGAAACCATAACTGCCAGCTTGCCATGCGCGATCACTTGCCAAAAAGGGCTCAATGAACCGCGTCTTGCTTCACTGAAAGGAATTATGGCCGCCAAGAAAAAACCACTCGAAAGTGTAGATGTTGAAATGCCAGCTATGGCCCTCACTGTCGAATCAGCACAATTACCGCCTGCTCGCCCTGCCGGACGCATCGTCGCTGACGCTGCTGAACTGGTTGACGCGCTGCGCAACGAAGCAAAAATTCTTTAAAAGGATAAACACATGTCATCTGTATTAGTAATTCTTGAAACTCGCAATGGCGAGCTCCGTCCTACCTCACTCGAAGCTGTTGGCGCTGCCCGCAGCGTAGCTGACGCAAAAGGCTGCAGCGTTGTTGCCCTAGCAACTGAGTCTGCAACTTTTGATGCCGCGGTTATTGGCGCTGCAGGTGCAGACCAGTTGATGGTTGCCAATGCCGACAATCACTCTGCTGATGCGGCTGCCGCAACTGCTGCCCGAGTTGCCGGCGAGGTATCTGCTGAGGCTATTTTTCTATCAGCCACAGTTCGCGGCCGCGACATCACGCCGCGAATAGCTGCTCTACTTGACACAGGTTTTGCAGCCGACTGCACCGCAGTTGATGCTGATACCATGGTTTTCACTCGACCAATATGCGGGGGCAAAGCCTTTAATAACGTAAAAGTTAATGGCCCCATCGCGATTGCGAGTTTGCGTCCAAACTTCTTTGACGCCGCGGGTCGCGAGCACTCTGCTGAGCAAAGCGAGGTGCCATGCGAGCCGGCAAAAGCACAAGTCAGCGAGATAGTCGCTCAAAGCGGAGGGCGACCTGATGTTTCAGAAGCTACAGTTGTAATTTCAGGTGGACGCGGAATGGCCGATGCAGCCAACTGGTCATTAATTGAATCAGTTGCTGATGCAATCCCCGGTTCTGGCCTTGGCGCATCACGCGCAGTTGTCGATGCCGGATGGCGTCCACATAGCGAGCAAGTTGGTCAAACTGGTAAAACGGTTTCTCCAGAGCTGTACATTGCGGCCGGAATTTCTGGCGCTATTCAGCACCTTGCTGGCATGAGTTCTTCGAAGGTTATTGTGGCGATTAACAAAGATGCAGATGCCCCGATTTTCAAGCATGCAACCTACGGAATTGTTGGCGATGCACTTGAAGTGCTTCCTCAACTTGCTGCTGAGCTTTCTAAGTAGTCTTTAATGACGTTGGTATTCAGCGAGCAAAGCCTCAACTAAATACTGACGACGGATTAAATCTTCGTCGAGCGCTACAGCGCGTGAATCTTTTATTAGGTTCACGCGCTGTAAAAATGTATGCAGGCTTTGTTCAACCGGATCGGCTATGCTCACGGCGTTTGCTTCTTCGCCGGCATGAGCAGAAAATTTCATTTGGTAATTGCTGTCAACAATTCTATGACAGAGCTTGCCATCAATTGAATACTCGGCAGGTGGCGGAAACTCACTTAAATCTTCAAGAATTATTTCACATTCAAGTACGCGCAAGTGGGTGCAATACTCAAAACGTAAAGAGCTATCATCTGCCTCGCGGCTTACCTCAGTGTACTCAATTTTTTCTAGGTGAGCTGGGCCAGGAGAAATTCTCTGAATCAAGCTAATTGGGTGAGACAGGATATCTTGCCAACGACGTTCGCCGCGCAATTTTGGAGACAAGAGCATCGAGAATTTTTTGGCAGATTCAAAATCATCTTGTCCGTGCAGTTCATGCCATGCACTTAAAGTAAAGGGCCACTGGCAATTTTCGCTGAGCAACAATCCACTGGCAGTAAATTGACGAATAAGATCATCGCAATGTTGTGCACCGGAGGCGCATAATGGTTTTTCACAAAAGACATGCACCTCTTGCTGTAAACATTGTTGCAGCCAATCAATATGCGTAGATGTTGGCGACGCGATGATTACCACATCAGGTGCTAATTCAAGTAGCATTTCTTCCTCTTCAGCAAACACTTCGGGGCGCATTCCGAATTCAAGCAGCTCTTCGCTAGCTAAACGAGCAGTGTCATAAGTGCTGCCAACAACAGCAACAATTTCGGCACCTGCGGCGTGAGCTTGTTGCGCCAAAAAACCGCCTGTGCCCATGTTAGTGCGCCGCGCACCTATCACAGCGACCCTTAGCCCTGCTGCAATAGTCAGATGCTTATTTGGAGTTGGCTCAGATGTAGGAGACGTCATGGGTAAATGCGGTTATCCTAGAGTAACAAATGCCTGCTTTCCCGCCATCATCTTTAATGGTGCGTTTGCCGAACCCTCTCGGAGACGCCGTGATGGCCATTCCGTTATTGTCGAATATTAAACAGCAGTTTCCAGATTGTCATTTAACTTTAGTCGGCGACCCTGCTTATGAGTTACTATTCGAGGGGGCAACATACCTTGATACCTATGTCGCGCTTGACCGGCGCTCGAACCTACGATCTCAAGCGAAAATCTTGCGGCAACACAACTGCGATACAATTGTTTTGTGTCCGAATTCATGGTCGTCTTCGCTCGTGGCATTTCTAGCTGGTATCAAACAACGCATCGGACGCCGCCATCATGCACGTCAATTATTGTTAACTCATTCGCTGCCATCGATCGACAAACCTCGCTTAATGACCGATTTATATTGCGAGCTATTAGCCGCATTTGACCTTGAATATCATCAAGCACCTGTACGCCTGCCAACTACTGAATTACGTGTCGCTTGGGCTCCCGTTCACTCCGATTACTTTGTGGTGGCACCAGGCGCAGCATTTGGCAGCAGCAAACAGTACCCGTTGCCGTTAATGGCAGAGGTAATTAACAAGACATCCCAAAGCAATAAGTTATTGCCGGTGCTCATTGGTTCACCTGCAGAACACTATGATTTAACTAGACTTGCTGGATTGCTCACTGCGCAAAGTATTATTGCTCCACAAGATGCTGGCCTTAATCAGACCAAGCAAGTAATCAGCAATGCCAAGTTTATTATATGCATGGACAGCGGCGCAAGGCATATCGCTGCAGCTGTTGATACTCCACAAATAGTTGTCTTTGGCCCAACTGACCCAACATGGACGGCGCACACACTCTCATATTCAACATTCATCTCTAACACAGCTATTGACTGCCTGGGGTGTCATGAAAAAAAATGCCCGCTGCCAAATCATCCATGCATGACCGAATTAGATCCACAATTGATTATCGATGAAAGCTCAAGACTTAGCTGTTGAAAAAGCAGATCTTTACACTGAGGCTGAGTCTACCTGGACGCAGTTATTAACTGATATTTCACAATCCAAGCACAGCGTTTTATTTGAAAACTATATCTGGAATGAAGGCGATGCCAGCGATGCGCTGATTGCCGCATTAACCACAGCCAAAAATAATGGTGCGACAATAGAAATTACTATTGACGCAGTAGGGTCTTTTGGCGCCTCCTCCGAATTCATTGATAGCCTAAATAGCTTGGCTGCATTACATGTTTATAACCGCCCACGTTTCAATTTATTATCGCGAGCCACCACTAGCATCATGTGGCGTACTCACCGGCGCATTGTAGTTTGTGATAATAAATGTTCATGGGTAGGCGGTTTGGCCATCGATGATTTCTGGTGGTACAAAAATGAACTTCCATGCCGCGAAACCATGCTGCGCCTAACCGGAGATATCAGCCGTCAGCTTGCTGATAAATTTCGCGGTTTATCAAAGAAAACTCCTGCCAGTACAAACCTTTCTTTGCAGCCTCTAAAAAATAACATGTTAAGGGTGTGCAACTTTGGCCCACTACGCCGTCCAACTTTTTTGCGGCTGTTGCTGCGCAGGATTGGTCAATCGCAACAAAAGATATGTATCGCAACGGCTTATTTTATTCCGCCACTTAAATTGCGCAGAGCGCTTATCGAAGCTCGTAAGCGTGGGGTCAGTGTTCACCTTCAGTTACCTTCTGCCAAATTGCACGACCACCCCATGGTACGGATGGCTGCCCGGCGGCACTATGCAAAACTGTTAGAGCACGGTGTAAATATTTACGAATACACTACCGCATTTCAGCACAGTAAGACCGCCCTCTTCGATGATTCAGATTGCTTAATTGGTTCGCCAAACATTGACCGCTGGTCATTTTCCCGCAATCATGAATTGCTGATTGAAAGTACTAGCCAAGAATTGTGCCAACAGCTTTGCGAGTCGTTTGATAAAGACATGCGCAGTTCGGTCCAAATCGATCCGCAGCTATGGAAACTTCGTTCGTTTAAAACCCGCCTCCAAGAAAACTTTGCTGGTATTTTTGACCCCATCTTCTAATGACATTCAGAATCATGAGTTGGAATATACACCGCTGCATCGGTGTAGACAGACGCTTTTCACCTCAGCGTGTGGCTGCTTGCATTGATCACTACTCACCTGACATTCTATGTTTACAAGAAGTAGACCGCGGCGTCCCGCGCTCTAAAAAACTTTATCTCGATCACTACTTAGCCGAAAACCTAGGCTACGACTACCATACTTGGGCACAGGCTCATGTATTAACAACGGGCTCTTACGGCAATGCGATTTTGTCTCGCTTTCCAATCATTAAGCGTCGAGTCATTGACTTATCAATCAACAACAAAAAAAAGCGTAATAGTCTTTACACTCGAATCAAAATTCGGCGCCGTAACATTCACCTCTTTAATTGGCACTTAGGTTTGTCAGCAAAAGAACGGCGACTTCAAGTGCAACGCCTGCTCCGTAGCAATACACTCAATAACTTGCCGCGCGCTAGCCGGATTATCTTGGCCGGAGACACCAATGATTGGCGCAACCTACTTTTTTCTGGCGCAGGTTTAAGTGATGATAATTACGATGCCTGGAGCGAACATGGTCGCCGCAAACCAATTCGCACGTTTCCGAGCACCAAACCTATTGGCGCCCTAGATAAGTTTTTTTGGAAAGGCTCTATTGATGCCATGCGCGTTTACCCCGGCCACACCAATCAAACGCGGCTAGCTAGTGATCACTTGCCATTGGTTGCAGATTTTGAATTAAGCTAATAATTCTCGAGCTTGCTGTTCGGTCAATACGGCAACACCAAGTTTTTGCGCCTTGGTTAGCTTGCTTCCTGATTTATCGCCGGCAACCAAGTAATCAGTTTTTTTAGAGACCGTGCCCGTAACCTTGCCACCCGCTTGCTGAATAACTTCTTTCATCTCAGAGCGCGAGCAACTTAAGCTGCCGGTTAACACAAAAACCTTATCTACTACTGCCTCTTTGTGCGCAGCAACATTAACTTCAACAGCTTGGGGATGTAATCCGTAATTAAGCATTGCATGTATTGAGAGACGGTTTTTCTCTGTTCCTATGAAATTCAGTAACGATTGAGCCACTTTTTTTGCAACACCGTCTATTTCGCTTAACTGCTGAATTGCTTGCTTTCGGTCAATGGTTGCCAAGTCGAGTACCGCCTCGATACTGTTATATTTGGCACAAACTGCGCGCGATGTTTCAGGTCCTATTTCTGGAATACCCAAACTAGCCAAAAACTTATCGAGACTCGGATGCAATGCTTGGGCAATGCCGTCGCGCATAGCATTTACTGATTTGTCACCCCAGCCATCAAGCTGCCCAATGGCCTCGTAATTTAAATGAAATAATTGCTCGACGCTATTTAACAAACCGGCGTCATGCAATTGCACAACTGCTTTATCGCCAATACCATCGATATTAAGGGCGGTGCGCGAAACCATATATTGCACGCGGCGAATAAGCTGGGCTGGACAATCAATGTTTACACAAAAACTGTGCTCGCCATCATTATTTGTTTTGACGCCGCATTCAGGACAAGTATCGGGGAATTCAAAAACCGTCTCGCTGCCATCGCGGCGGGCAGCAATTGGCCCAACAATTTGCGGGATGACATCGCCTGCCCGACGTACCAACACTTGATCGCCTAGACGAATATCAAGATTGGCAATGTAAGCAGAATGATGAAGGGTGGCGTACTGCACAGTTACTCCACCAATAGACACTGGCTCGAGTACAGCGCGCGGAGTCAGCCTTCCGGTACGGCCTACCTGTATCAAAATATCAATCAAAGTGGTAGTTTCTTCGCGGGGGGCGAACTTGTGTGCGCATACCCACCTCGGCGTGCGCGCCCTAGAGCCCAGCAAGTCACGCAACAATTGTGAGTCGACCTTATAAACTACGCCATCCATTTCATATTCTATTTCGTCGCGCTTTGCTTCAATTTCGTCGTGGAACTTAATCATTCCTGCAGAGCTAGTAACGATGGATGAGTAGTTTGACACCGCAAACCCCCAATCTTTCGCACCCTGCATGGCATCGCCGTGAGTAGCAAACATTTCTTTGCCGTCGATGCGCACAACTTCGTAGCAAACAAAACGCAACGGCCGCGAAGCTACCACTGATGGGTCGAGACGTTTCAATGTACCCGCGGTAGCATTACGAGGATTAGCAAATACTTGCTCGCCACTTTCACGCAACAGATCGTTCATTGCATTAAACCCCGAAATTGTCATCATCACTTCGCCACGCACCTCGATGAGTTTCGGGATATCGTTGCCAAACAGCTGCAGCGGCACCCCGCCCACAGCGCGCAAATTGCCAGTCAAATCTTCGCCGGCCTGGCCATCGCCGCGCGATATGCCACGCACCAAAACGCCGTCTTCATAAATAAGACTCGCAGAAACGCCGTCCCATTTTGGCTCGCAGATGAAGGTTGGCTCGGTTTCAGTTTCAGAAGCCAATCCTTTGCGAACCCGTGCTTCGAACTCAACAATTGAATCGTCGCCGAATAACGACTCGATGGAAATCATTGGAACTACATGCTGCACTTTCTCGAAATGTGAGCCGGTGGCTAGGGGCGCGCCTACGCGCTGACTCGGGCTCGAAGCCTGACGCCATTCAGGATGTTCTTTTTCAATTTCAAGCAGACGCTGAAAAGAACGATCGTATTCGGCGTCGCTAACTATAGGCTGTGCATCGACATAATATGAATGATTAAACCGATGTAGTTCAGCAACTAACAACTCGTATTCGCTGCGCAACTCGGACATCAAGCCATCAATTCGGACAGCAACACAATTTTGCGATCGCCAGAACCAGAAGAAAGAATAAATGTAACCTCGCCAGTCGCGCATTCGGCAACCTGTGCTAAAGCAGCTGACGATGGCGCTGGCCAACCATCAACTGGTGAATAAATTCCGACGCGCAGTGGACGGTATGAACCATTTACGCGTCCGGCTGCCAAGGCGTTTGAAACAGCATCTTGATCGTGTGCCTTGCCTGAGTATTCGAGACGGCAGCCCATAGCAACATGCCCATCATCAAATAAAATCGTACAGCCCTCGATAGAGCCACGCACAACTTTAGAGGTTGCTGCAGCTTGCTCGGCAACGGCAGTTAAATTGCGATCGTCCATTGCCTTATTTTAGCGTACCAACCGCGCCAACATGTCGCCTTTATTTGTCGATAACCAAATAGCCTTGTTGTTTTTCAACTCAATAACCACACCTGGCCCCTTACCTGTAAAATAAACCGTTACCCCAGGCGACTTTTTGTAAGCCCAACCACGTTTACCAATAGCCCACGGAAAGGCCATGTGTTCGTTGATAGCCATAATTGACTTAAATTGCACATATTGCTTGGGAAACGGGGCCATTTGCAGCACTAATTCATCTGCCGACAACCACACCTTCATAGACGATTTCAACATAAACCAGGTGAAACCTAAAGGCAATAGAACCAAAGTTATTTTTGACGCCATAGAAAGCGGCACAAATACAAAAACAATTGTCGGGATCACCAACAAGGTGGCCCCGACAACTTTTACCACTTTCTTAGAAGGGTTGTGTTGTTCTAGCAGCTGCATTCGGCATAATTATACCTAAACAGCAGCGTATCCGGTAAACGGAACACGGTTTTGCAGACGCCGAACACCAGTGATTGGATCTTCACGCTCTTCTGGGCGCACTTCGACGATAGCTTCTACATCGTTTAATTCGTCGGGAGAAATTTGCATTTCGCCATCAGAAACCAAGCCAAGCGCTTGCAACACAAACTTTACGCGCGGCAAACCCCGTTCAGACCAGTGAAGGCTATCCCAGCAGGCTGTGCGCCCCTGAAACTCGCCTTTTGTGACTTCCCAGCGTATACCCCACCGTGTGTGACCAGCAGGTGATTGACTTTCGCGCACTTCTGCCGCCTTGCAACGGTAGTCGCCCGGAGGCACAGAACGCATGTCTTCGATGTTTTCAATTGTAGAGAGATTTATCTTCATGTTACTTTGTAGACGAACACTGCATAGCCCCGACACATCTTTTATACTAGCTACCCATGACATCACTCCTCCTAACCCAAGAGGTCGCCGAATCCGGCACCTTTGATTTCATTGACGCCGGCGCCGGCCATTTAGTCGAGTTCCTCGGTGGTATTTTCTTTACCCCAATTCCTATTGGCGGCGGCAATGATGTCCCGCTGGTTGTATTGTGGTTGGTATTGGGTGCCATATTTTTCACCTTCCGCATGGGCTTCATTAACTTGCGCGGCTTAGGCCACTCTATAAAAGTAGTGAGTGGTCGATACACTGACCCAAATTCCCACGGCGATGGCGAAGTAACCCACTTCCAGGCACTCGCCTCGGCATTATCGGCAACAGTAGGTCTCGGCAACATCGCCGGAGTAGCAATTGCTGTATCCATGGGCGGACCGGGCGCAATTTTCTGGATGGTGATGGCCGGATTCCTCGGCATGTCGTCCAAATTTGTTGAGTGTACATTGGGCCAAAAATATCGCGAAGTGCGGCCGGATGGCAAAGTGATGGGTGGCGCGATGTTCTATCTATCTAAAGGGCTGAAAGAAATGAACATGCCTATTTTGGGCAAGGTTCTAGCCGTTATGTTCGCTGTGCTTTGCATTGGCGGATCATTCGGTGGCGGCAACACCTTCCAAGTGAATCAGTCGCTTAATGCACTGCAAGAGATTATTCCAGGCCTCGAAAACTACCGTTGGGTTTACGGTGCAATAATGACGGCTGTCGTAGGCGTAGTAATAATCGGCGGCATCAAGCGTATCGCTTCGACCGCTGAAAAAATTGTTCCTGCGATGTGCGGCATTTACGTTGCTGCCTGTTTAGGGGTGCTTATCACCTCATTCGACCAAATCCTGCCGGCCTTTAATACAATTTGGCAAAGCGCAATAAATCCAAGTGCTGCTTATGGCGGATTCATTGGCGTCCTCGTCATGGGTTTTAAACGCGCGGCCTTTTCCAACGAGGCCGGTGTCGGCTCTGCGGCTATTGCACACTCCGCAGCAAAAACCGAATACCCGGTGCGCGAAGGAATCGTCGCCCTGCTTGAACCATTCATTGATACCATCGTAGTGTGCACAATGACCGGATTAGTGATCGTTATCACCGGCGCTTACGATCCAACTACTCTTGTTGATGGTGTTGCTGTTTACGAACCTTACTTATCAAACGCCAACGGAGCTGGCTTGACTTCCCAAGCTTTTGCCAGCGTGTTTAGTTGGTTCCCAATGGTGCTTGGTGTCGCAGTAACATTGTTCGCGTTCTCAACAATGATTTCATGGTCGTACTACGGCGAACGCTGCTGGGCTTACCTCTTCGGCGACAACGCTTCGATGTCATACAAGATTACGTTCTTAACGTTCACCTTTTTGGGTTCGGTTATTACTTCGCAAAATGTTTTAGATTTTGGCGACTTAATGATTCTTGGCATGGCGTTTCCAAACGTACTAGGTGTGGTGTTACTCTCAGGAAAAGTTAAACGAGATTTAAATAGTTACTGGAAGCTCTTGAAATCAGGTGCCTTTAAAGAGTACAAATAAGGGACGGGCTGCGTAGCCCTCCCTTCACTCTTGCATAATCTTCTCATAAGCGGCTCCGAAAAAGCCACAAGCGAATTAGTCGAACTTAATACCCTCGGCTTTACGGTGGCTCTAATTGTGTGGCTGACCCTGCTATCGGTTAACGCCTATTGCTTTTATCAGATTTGCCGCAAGCCACGCTCTGCAAGCGAGTTAGGTAACTAAATTTTAGGCTTAAGCTGATGCAGATGCCATCCGCTAATGGTGTAGCTAAATACTACATCATGAATCAACATCCAGCCTTCGACCATCAGCGCATCAACTCATTAACCGAATTATTCGGCGACCAAGAATGTGTGCGTGACCTTTATATTGAATTCCTAGATTCGTGCCCCGACCGTCTTGCTGTCATCAAGCAGGGTTTATCCGAGCGTCGAGCAGACTTAATTGAATTCGCCGCGCATGCTATTCATGGCACTAGCTCTAACATTGGCGTGCTAAACATCGAGCAAACTTCAGCAGCAATAGAATCAATTGCGCATCAAGGTCAGTTTGATTTGGTCGGCGCTTACATAAACGAGCTCGAAGAGCAAATAGCAGGGTTGCGCGAACACGTCGATTTGCGCACAGCGATTTAAGATTAGGCAGTCGCGCCGTTTGGCGAATCGAGAGTCCAGCTGCAGAGTTTTAAAAAGTCAGCCAAGCTAAGCAATTCGCTTGTTACAACATCAGCGAAACTTTCATTCAATTCGACCACCATCGCGGACGGCATCCGGTGCACGATTTCTATTGAGTTTTCACCTGGGTTAACAGTACCAGCAATATCGCGCCAGTCGCGGTTGCTCATTTCAGATAAGCTTCTCGCACCGCCACCATTAAGCTCGAAACTGAAAGTACTCGCCGCTGTTTTTGCAGCCGCTACAATTTCATCTCGAGAATGTTCTTCTTCAGCGCGTTTAATAAGCACGTTCAAATCGTACCACGCTGACTCGTCGATGCGGATGCCCCACCAACACTGCTTAGCATCAATGCAAACCTGCATATGTACGTTATTGCGGGCCGAATCTAGGTCTTTGCCGAGCTCTTTGCCCAAAAAAGATTGCAGCTTTTTGCGAGATTTTTTATCGCGAAATATCATTGTGCGCTGACGACGCACTCGCTTGCGGTTGGTGTGATGCGGGTTGTGCAGTGATTCGCGACGATCAAGGTTAATGCCTATTGCCGCAAACTGCTCACACACACCATTGCCCAGGGCCTGAAGGCGACGGCGGACTTCTAGGCGGCGTCCATTCCATTGCTCGTCGCCTTGAAAGCGCGAGCTAAACAATTCAAAGTCTGTCTCAAAAAACATAGTGCATATCATAAAAAATGCGGCCCCAGTTTTCACTAGGACCGCAACTCCATCCCCTCAGATGGCACCTTTCGGTGTTGAGTAAATTTTAGGAGCACCGACAACTAACATATATACAAATATCATAAAAATTATTTTATTGGGCAGATTGGCTCTATTAGCTACTTCCTATCTGATGTTAGATAAATAGCCTTATTCAATTTCTTGCTTTTTTTCGACTGCAATTTCGTGCTCACGATCCCCTTGCGAACCGGCGCGACGGCTTTCAAGAATGCGCAGCATCGACAACTTTCCGTACACAATAATTTCGTCGCCATCAAAAATCATTGCGCTACCCTTTGGAGCGCCAAGGTATTGGCCATCTTGACGCTTGATGCCGAGAATCATTACTCCCTCGTCGCCGAGGCGCAAGTCTGTGAGAGCGCGGCCGCACATCCAGTCGCCTTGACGCACAACAAACTCAGCAACTGAGTAGTCGTGTTCTAGGTGCAGCATTTCAGAATAATCTACAGCATCAAGACGAGTAAAACGGTGCAAAGCCCATGCGACTATAGGTGACAAACGCCGGTCAATCCACTTGGAATAGGCCATAACAACTACCAAAGCAATGCCGCAAGAAATAACCAGCCCTCTAAACCAAATTTCGGAGAGTAAGCCCTCATCAGGAATTTGCACGAAGGTTACAACCAAAGAACCAATCAGAGTGATTACCCCTGCGTTACCGAGCAACATCAGGGTAAGTAGTATTTCTCGACGCACCGGATTGTTAATTACTTTTTCTGACTCTAGTGTGGTGAAACCAACGCCAAAATAGGTTGAGCGTGCCTGAAAGCGGGCAATTTGCGGCGACAGACCTGTAAGCACCAGAGCTACCGTCCCGATGCGCACAATCAATAGCGACACAGACAAAACGAGAAAGACGGCGACTAATGACAGCATAGTAGGTATGTTAAACTCCCCGCGATGAAAACCCAATCCCAACTTCTAAAAGGCCTCAATCCTGAGCAGCACCATGCTGTAACCAGTACCGAGGGGCCGTTGTTAGTATTGGCGGGCGCGGGGAACGGC